>Ga0193751_1000007_pt1 | contig 204925 bp, 186 predicted proteins | sample L1c2metaG_FD_143050 | JGI IMG/M metagenome (GOLD analysis project Ga0193751, IMG submission 143050) | Soil microbial communities from a riparian zone of the East river system, Colorado, United States - L1c2 | ecosystem: Environmental > Terrestrial > Soil > Riparian zone | place: USA: East... | reverse complement strand
AGCAATTGCCGCTCCTACCGCAAAGCGGTTTAGTGCAATATATGTTTTACGACTCCAATATTTTGCGTCATGACCGCGACCATCCGTCCAAAGGCGCGACTTCCGCTGTGGGTCTCAAAAGCGACGTTCTGTAGGTGCACCGATGACTTCCGGTCCACCCCTATTAACAGACATTCTCAGAGTCCGTCGGCATGTCTCAAACGTGCCAATAAGCGACATCACCATTCAGCTGCATCTGGACCCAAACTCCGGTCATCTATCTTGGTAGCGAAGCGCCTCGACAAGCAAACCGAACGCTTGCGTCGGTTGCCTGCGGCTGGGGTAGTACAAGTGATATCCCGAAAAGGGCGCACACCAATCCTCAAGGACCCGGACAACCCGACCCTGCGCGATGTCGGCTTTGACCTGGTCCTCCGGCAGATACGCAATCCCAAGCCCTGCACGCACCGCTTTTAGTCTCAAGGCGATGTTGTTGAAAACCAGCGGGCCCTCAACGCGAACCTTGAGCGCACGGCCGCGTTTTTCGAATTCCCAGGGGTAAATGCCGCCATAGGTCGGGAGGCGGATATTGATGCACTGGTGAGCCGTCAGATCCTGCGGCCTCTTCGGTCTAGGTCGTTTGGCGAAATAGGAGAGTGAGCCCACCACCGCCATGCGGAGGTCGGGTCCGATCCGGACTGCGATCATGTCCTTCGCGACCTGCTCACCGATGCGAACGCCGGCGTCGTAACGTTCGGCGACGATGTCGGTGAGCCCATAGTCGACGATAAGCTCGACCTTGATCTCAGGATAGGCTGGCAGCAGCTTCGCCAGCGCCGGCCATAGCACGGATTCCGCCGCATGCTCGCCCGCTGTGATCCGGATCGTGCCCGCAGGCTTGTCGCGCAACTCACCCAGCGCCGCCAAGTCCGTTTCGATCTGGTCGAAGCGCGGTCCGATGGATCGCAGCAGGCGTTCGCCGGCTTCCGTCGGAGAAACGCTGCGCGTGGTCCGCGCGAGCAAGCGGACGCCGAGCCGGGTCTCCAGGATTCTGATCGCATGGCTCAATGCCGATTGCGACACACCGAGCTTCGCCGCCGCCCGGGTGAAGCTCCGTTCCCTCGCAACCTCCAGAAACCCGAGCAGGTCGTTGAGATTTTCCCGAAGCATTGATGAGCCCCATTCATGAACGCATGCCCTTTCTAGCATCTAATCGCATGAAGGGCAGGGAATTAAGTTAAGGCGGCTTGATCGGCGTCAATCACCGGGGTGCCTCGGTGCGCTCGGATCACTGGCTCATCACGATCGGAAGAGGCTGATGGATATCAAACAGAACGGCTCGCGCCCGTCCGGAAAGGGACCGGCCGAATATTTCACAGGTGCGGTTCGCGTCGACCCGCTGTTCGAGGCGCCGGAGCCAGCACGCGCGCGGGGCGCACACGTCACCTTCGAGCCGGGCGCGCGCACCGCCTGGCACACCCACCCGCTCGGGCAGACACTCATCGTTACCTCCGGGCTTGGCTGGGTTCAGCGGGACGGCGGCCCGATCTGCGAAATCAGGCCGGGCGACGTTGTCTGGTTTTCACCCGGCGAGAAGCACTGGCATGGCGCGACCGCCACGACCGGTATGAGTCACATCGCCGTGCAGGAAGCGCTGAACGGCAGCGTGGTGGAGTGGATGGAGAAGGTTATCCTATACGCATCGCCACGACGACGGCGATGGAAGAATGCGTAGTCACTTCAATAACGAAGGCTGCCATGTTTGCGGCTCTTCATGCCGAACCGAAGTTTTCTGAGCTGTTCATGGCGTACCTGTTAACCCGGAACAGCCGAATTGTAGCGGACCTGATCGACCAATTATTCAATTCGAGCGAGAAGCGTCTCGCGCGCCTTCTCCTTCTGCTCGCGCATTTTGGCCACGAAGGAGGCCCGCAGCCAATTGGTCCCGACATCAATCAGCAAACATTGGCAGAGATGATCGGCACCACCCGATCCCACGTCAGCACTTTCATGAACAGATTCCGGAAATTGGGCTTCATCAGCTACAACGGGAATATAACGGTCCATCCTTCGTTGTTAAACGCGGTTTTGCACGGCATGCCGGAAACAAGACGCGAGGAATGAACCGGTAGCTGAATGCGCAATCGCTCGCGAAGGAAGCTATTCCGCAACGCGCCGATCGACTTCGAAACCAAATCGCTGCTTCCATTGGCAGCTTGGCCTTGCAGATTTTGATGTCGGTTGAACAACGGCACCGCGCGCAATGGCAAAGGGTTTCTCGGCTGTTCCTAAGGGAACAGGCCGCCCCCGCGACAATGTGTACAATGTCTAAAATGCGTTGGCGAATTGAGAAGGTGCTATACAACCTTTGGTATCATACAACCTCCAGTCGCGTTTGAAATCGCCACCATGCGTCGCTACGTCTACAGATCGTAACATTGCGTAGGAAACGCCTTGGCTATTGGAGCCGACAAGACGAAGACGCGGACCGGACTCTCCCGGGGCATCGTCAACGCCATGTCCAGCATGGCCGAGGATGTATTGCTCAAGGCCGGTGCGCTGCAGAGCGCTATTTTCAACAGCGCCAATTTCTCGAGCATCGCCACCGACGCGAAGGGCGTCATCCAGATATTCAACGTCGGCGCCGAGCGGATGCTTGGCTACACCGCCGCCGAAGTGATGAACAAGATCACGCCGGCCGACATTTCCGATCCGCTGGAACTGATCGCGCGCGCCAAAACACTGAGCGTCGAACTCGAAACCACGATCACGCCGGGCTTCGAGGCCCTGGTGTTCAAGGCCTCGCGCGGGATCGAGGACATCTACGAGCTGACCTACATCCGTAAGGATGGAAGCCGGTTCGGAGCGGTGGTGTCCGTCACCGCGCTGCGCGACGCGCAGGGTACCATCATTGGCTATCTGCTCATTGGCACCGACAACACCGCGCGCAAACTCGTCGAAGCAGAGCAAAAAAAGCTGGATCAGCGTCTTCGCGACCAGCAATTTTACACCCGCTCGCTGATCGAATCCAACATCGACGCACTGATGACCACTGACCCTTCCGGCATCATTACCGACGTTAACAAGCAGATGCAGGCGCTGACCGGCTGCTCGCGCGACGAGCTGATCGGCGCGCCGTTCAAGGACTACTTCACCGATCCGGAGCGGGCTGAAGCGGCAATCAAACTCGTGCTGAGCGTAAAAAAGGTTACCGACTACGAGTTAACGGCGCGCGCTCGCGACGGCAAGCAAACGGTGGTGTCCTACAACGCGACCACTTTTTACGACCGAAACCGTACGCTGCAAGGCGTTTTCGCTGCGGCTCGCGACGTTACGGAGCGCAAGCGGGTGGAGGCCGAATTGCAACAGGCCAAGGCCGCTGCTGAGCACGCCAGCCAAGCCAAGTCCGAGTTTCTGGCGAGCATGAGTCATGAGATACGAACGCCAATGAATGCGATAATGGGTGTCGCGGATCTGCTCGCGAACACCGATCTCTCGGCGGCGCAAGAGAAATATGTTCAGATCTTTCGCCGTGCTGGTGACAACCTGCTCGATCTCATCAACGACATCCTCGATCTCTCCAAGATCGAAGCCTTGCAGCTCGAGCTGGAACGGACGGGCTTCTCGTTGAAAGAGAGGTTGGAGAAAGTGATAGAAATGGTGGCGGCTCGGGCCCACGAAAAAGGGCTGGCTTTGGTGTGCGAGATCGCGCCGAATGTGCCGGATGACGTAATCGGAGATCCGACACGTCTTCGGCAGGTGCTGCTTAATTTGCTCGGCAACGCCATCAAGTTTACGCAATCTGGCGAGGTATCTCTGCGGGTTACGCGGTGTCCAGACTCTTCCAGTTCGACTGCGCTGCGATTGACCTTCACCGTCGCGGACACCGGCATCGGTATTCCCACCGATAAATTGGACCAGGTGTTTGAGCGCTTCACGCAGGCCGATTCATCGACTACGCGCAGGTTCGGGGGCTCGGGGCTGGGACTCACGATTTCGAAGCGCCTGGTGGAGCTGATGGGTGGGCGCATCTGGGTTGAAAGCGAGGTTGGGCAGGGCAGCGTGTTTGCCTTCACTGTGCCACTTGAAATTTGGGTCGCAGCCGATCAGCCAGCGGCCGTGTCGATCAGCACCGGGCCCGAACTGCCGTTGCCCGCGCTGCGAATTCTTCTTGCGGAGGACTCTCCCGACAACTGCACGATCATGATGGCCTTTCTGGAGCACACGCCGTACCGCGTTGAAATCGCCGCAACCGGGGCCATCGCGTGTGAAAAATTTACAGCGGAAAACTACGATCTTGTCCTGATGGACTGGCAAATGCCGGTCATGGATGGCTTGGCCGCGACGCGGGCGATTAGAGCGTGGGAAGAGGCGAACCACCTGCCGCCGACACCGATTGTCGCGCTGACGGCCTCCGCCTCGAAGGGGGACAAAGAGAAGTGTCTGGCGGCGGGATGCACGGCTTTTTTGACGAAACCCATCAAACAAGAAGTGCTCCTGCAAACGATCTCCACGGTCGCGCCTAAGTTATCAAAGAGGAAAGCAGCGAGACGGACATGACCCTTGTTCTGGCGCATCCTTTTGCAAAGCTGATCCCCAAATATCTGCTGAACTGCAAGATGAATATCGTCGTGATGCGCGACGCGCTGGATAGGGCCGACTTTGACACTGTGAGGAGTTTGGGGCACCAAATGAGCGGCACTGGTGCGATGTATGGGTTCCAATTCATCTCCGACACAGGCGGCGCCATTGAGCATGCAGCCGAGATTTCCAACCTCGACGCGTCGCGCGATGGGGTGGGAGAATTGTCCAACTATCTGGACGGACTCGACGCCATTTACGAGACCACCGGAAACCCTGTGTTTGCAGCGGGTCCGGTCATTCCGCGGGCATCTTGAGACGGTCTTCTGCGCTAAGGTTCACGTCTCGACGACAAACGTCAGGCCGGCGTGATCGACAAAGTGCCATGAAGAGACTCAAGTTCAATGCCGGTTGCTAGAAGCCGCATAGTGCATCCTTGAAAAAGTGCGTCTTCCGGAGCAAGTCTCGGGAGGCCGAGTAAGACGTAGTCGGACTCTGTCACTCGGTCCGTGCGATACGTAGAAGATCGACTATGTTTTTCGCCCCCAGCTTGTGCAAAATATTAGCTCGATGAAATTCAATAGTACGAGGGCTTATTCCAAGCGCTCGAGCGGTCTCCTTGTTTGAGTATCCCGCGGCTATCTGCGCTAAAACCGCGTGTTCACGTGGTGTCAGCGTCGCCAGCTTGGCGGATTGACGTGACGCTGCATCAGCTGCGTCACTCAATTGGTCCGATGAATTACCAGCTTCTGTCTCATGCGTTTCGATGACTTCCCAAGAACCATTGCGAAGCGCCGCTGTCAGCTGATGAGTACGCGCCGCATCGAGAACCGCAGAGGAGCTGCACTCTTCCAACGGGAAAGAACACAATAGAATCATTTTTTCATCAGCGATTAGACCGTCGACTTCTTTCTCTAATTCGCTAAGCCTCTTGGTCTTTTGAAGCGCCGCGGCGCGTCCGTTGGCACGTAATCCCACATAGCCTTTGGAAATGGCCGCTCTAAGCTTCTTGTGGAAACGCTCGACCACCACAGCAGGTTCAACAATATTGCCTCCTTTCCTGAACCAGCCATCTTCTGACACCAGCTCGATATTGCCTTCCGACAAATGCCGATCAAAGTCAGGCACTCCACGCTTCAATGCCTCCAAGGCTTCTTGCTGAGACACGGGTGGGGGCAATATCCACAAACAGAATTCCTTGTTTTCTAATCCGGCTCTCAAATACGGAACGGTGATGTCGAAAAAATCGTGATTCGTTTCATAAAATAGACATAGGTGTGCTCCCCAGGGTATATTACCCAATATGTCAATACCGGTTTGCGTGAACGCGTGCTTCAAGGACGCCGCTCCAAGAGCGTTAAGTCACATTCCGCTGTATAAGGGCCTGAAAAAAACCGCTGGGACCCACGAAAGTTCCTCGACAAGAAGCCGCTAAGCGGTCTTGGAAAAGCGGTTCCTTCATTCTCGCGTTGCACCATCGACCCGATTTCTATGGTCTGGTTCGCCGACGATCGCGTCCGGTTTGAACCGGCATTTGGGTGCTGGCGACTGGCCTATGGGCTCACGTTAGACGCGCCCCATCATCTGCTGTCGTGAGCACGCGTAACGGGTAGACAGACGATGTTCGGTTAGCCCCGGATGTCGCTTCGCTCATCCTGGCTACATTCGGTACATCTCAGGCCAACTCCCCCCTTACGATCGCAGCACCCTCGGCGAGCGCCTTCAGTTTCGCGAACGCCAGTTCGCGCGGCAGATATTTCATGCCGCAATCCGGCGCCGGCACCAGCCGCTCCGCCGCGACATGTTTCAACCCAGCGCGAATGCGCTCCGCCACCACGGCAGAAGTTTCCGCCACCGGATCGGCGAGATCGATCACACCAAGCATGATCTTTTTTGGCGCGAGTTCGCCGAGCACGCCGAGATCGAGCTTCGGCTGAGCCGCTTCGATCGAAATCTGGTCCGCCGCGCAGGCGGCGAGCTCGCCCAGGAAGGAATAGCCGACCGGCTTTTGACCGGCGACGATTGCGGCGTAGCCGAAGCACAGATGGACCACGGTCGTTACGTTAAGACCTTCGAGGGCGCGGTCGATCGCCTTGACCGCGATCCGCTTGGCGGCGGCGGGATCCTGGCGCAACCACGGCTCGTCGAGCTGGATGACGTCGGCGCCGGCCGCCTCGAGATCGCGGGCCTCCGCATTCACGGCGGCGGCGTAGTCCATGATCATCTCGTCTTCGTCACGGTAGTGCTCGTTGATCGCCTGCCGGCTCATCGTGAACGGACCCGGCAGCGTAATCTTTGCCATTCGCTCGGTGTTGCGGCGGAGAAACGCCATGTCGCGCACTTCGACCGGTTGGGTACGCCGGATGCGGCCGACGACACGCGGGACTAAGGTCGCGCGGCCGGCCTTCGACACCACCTCGCCCGGCTTGCCGCAGTCGATCCCCTCGAGCGAAGTCGCGAAGCGATTGGAATAGCTCTCCCGCCGCATCTCGCCGTCGGTGATGATGTCGATGCCGGCGCGCTCCATGTCGCGGATGGCAAGCAACGTCGCGTCGTCCTGGGCCTGTTCGAGCCAGGGCTCGCTCACACGCCAGAGATCGAGGCGCACGCGCGCCACGCCCTTCGACAACCGGTCGCGGTCGACCAGCCAATCCGGTTGCGGGTAGCTGCCGACAACCGTCGTGGGCAGAAGTGTGGACGTCATTTGCCTTCCTCCGGGATCATGATCTGAATAGACGAAACTGGATGATGATCGCCTCTCTTGTTTGAGCACGTTCTTTTACCTCGCCCCGCTCTATGCGACCCCGCCGAGATAGAGCCGCTTGACGATGTCGTTACCCCTCAATTCGTCGACGCCGGCCGCAACCACGATCTCGCCATGGACGATGATGTAGCCACGATCGGCGATGCGGACCGCCTGATGGAAGTTCTGCTCCGCCATCAGCACCGTCAAGCCGACCCGCCGGTTGAGTTCGCCGATCTTGGCGATCGTCTGCGATACCAGCAGCGGCGACAAGCCTACCGACGGCTCGTCGATCAGCAACAGGCGTGGCGACGACATCAGGGCGCGCGCGATCGCCAGCATCTGTTGTTGGCCGCCCGACATGTTGCCGGCGAGTTCGTTCGGCCGCTCCTTGAGCGCCGGAAAGGTCTCGAAGGCGAGCGCAAGGTTGCGGTCGATGTCGCGGCGGGCGGCCTTGCGGAAGGCCCCGAGCATCAGGTTCTCCGATACCGTCAGCTTGGGAAACAACCGCCGTCCTTCCGGAACCATCGCCACGCCGAGATCGACGATGGCCTCGGGCGACAGCCTGGTCAGATCGTAGGGGTTTCCGTCAACCGTCAAGGTCATGCCGCCGCGCCACGGCCGGACCAGGCCCGCGATACACTTCATCAGCGTGCTCTTGCCGTTGCCGTTGGTGCCGAGCAGCGCCACGGTCTCGCCGGCCTCGACATTGAGCGTGACACCGCGCAGCGCTTTGACGGCGCCGTAACCGGCATCGAGGGCATTGATGGCGAGGCTAAGTGCCAAGATAGGCCTCCTGCACCCGCCGGTTGGCCATGACCTCTTCCGGGGCGCCGATCGCGATAATCCTGCCGGCGTCAAGACACATCACGCGTTCTGAAAAACGCATCACCGCCTGCATGATATGCTCGATCATGATGATGGTGATATCCTGGCCTGCAAGTTTCATCAGGAGCTCAAGCACCTCATCGACTTCGGAAGAGGAGAGGCCGGCCATGGCCTCGTCGGAGATCAACAGCTTCGGGCGCGCCGCCACCGCGCGGGCGAGCTCCATCTTGCGCAATTCGACCTGGCTGAGCCTTGTGGCCGAGACGTCGGCCTTGGACGCAAGCCCCATCTGCGTCAGGATCGACATCACGGAATCGCGCCGTTGCGCGGCCGAGACCAGGCCGTCCGGGAGGGTCGCGAAGTCAAGCGCCACCATCAGGTTTTCGGCGACCGTCATGCTCCTGAACGGCCGCGGGATCTGGAAGCTGCGCGCAATGCCGCGGCGGGTGCGCAAGTATGGCGGCAACCGCGTGATGTCCTCGCCGCGGAACACCACGGTGCCGACCTCGGTCCGGAACGCGCCGGAAATGCAGTTGATCAACGTGGTCTTTCCCGAGCCGTTCGGGCCGATCAGGCCGAAGCGCTCTCCCGGCCGAATATCGACGCTGACATTGTCGAGCGCGGTAAAGCCGCCGAAGCGTTTTGTGAGCGCGCCGATCCGCAGCAAGGGAAGCTCGGGTGCGCTTGCGAGCATCATGCTCTGCCCCCCACGCGATGGCGGACAGCCTTGCGGAGGAGGCCAATGAGACCCTCAGGTGCGGCCACCACAAACAGCACCAGCATGATGCCAAGCACCAGCACATTCACCTCCGACGAGATGGTGACGGCCAGCAATTGTTGCGTCGAGCCCAAAAGCATGGCGCCAATCACCGGGCCCGCCCAATGCGAGGTCCCGCCGATCAGCGACATCGCAAGCACCGAGACGGAGTAATTGAGATTGAAGGCGGACGCGGGGTCCGCATATTGGAGGTACATGGCGGCGGGCGCTCCGGCCGCGCACATCAGCGCGCCGGAGATCACGCAGGCCAGCACCTTGAGCCGCAGGGTCGGCACGCCGGTGCATTCGGCGGCAAGCTCGTCGTCTTTCAGCGCCTGCAGGCCGCGGCCGATCCATGAGTTCTGAATATAGCGCGCGATCGCAACCGCCACGACCACCAGCACGGCCTGAACGAAAAACAGCATCTGAACGTAGTTATGGAACGGCGCCATCGCCGGCGGCCGCTGCATCTGGATGCCGGCCGCGCCGCCGACAAATCGCCAATTCGTCACCGACGTCTCGATCACAATCGTCATCGCGATCGTCGCAATCGAGAAAAAGATGCCCTGCATGCGCAAGGTCAAGAGGCCCACCGCGAAGCCGAGCAATGCGCCGACGATGGCGGCGGCGGCGATCTGCACGCCAAGCGGCGCACCGGCCGCCTTGAACAGGAACACGGCCGTGTAGACGCCAACGCCGAAAAATGCGCTGGTGCCGAAATTCACGTAACCGGCATAGCCGCCGAGGATGCTCCACGCCACCGCGAGCACGACGAACTGCAGGATTCCGTAGGCGGCAAAGAACGGATATTGGTTACCGATAACCTGCGTCATCAGCAATGCGGCGGCGAGAAAGAGGGCCGCCCCGATCCAGAAAGATATCCCACGCCGATTCATGATCGCCTGCCGAACAGGCCCTGCGGCCGGACCGCGAGAACGCCGAGCAGCATCGCGAACGAAATCGCGGGCGCCCAGGAGGCGCCGAACATGGTCAGGACGATCGTTTCGGCGATGCCGAGGATGATGGCTGCGACAAGCGTGCCGGTCATGCTGCCGAGCCCCGCCATGACCACGACGCAGAAGGTCCGCCCGATATAGGCGCGGTCCAGCGTCGGATCGACCGGAGCGACGATGATCAAGAGCGCGCCGGCGATCCCGAGCACGGCCGTGGCAATGCCGAACGCCCATTGTTTGATCCGCACCGGGTTGGCGCCCATCAATCGCAGCGCCTCCTGGTCCTGCGCCACTGCGCGGATCGCCCGGCCCATGAAGGTTCGCGACAGGTACAGCGCCAGCAGGATCGTCAGCGCCGAGGCGACCGCGAACGCGACCACCAGCCGGAACGGAATCCGCATATCGCCGATCCGCCAGGCCTTGCCGATATAGGACGCGGTGACCGAGCGCTGGTCGACCCCGAATTGCAGGATGATCAACACCTCGATGATGAACGCGATGCCGAAGAAGAACGCGATGCCGCGCACGCCGGCGTCGCTGCCGCGCCGTTCGAAGGTCTCGTAATAAAGGCGGTAGGCGGCAAGACCAAAGAGGAACAGCAGCGGCGTGATCAACAGCCCCGCCAGCAGTGGGTCGATGTCAAAGCGATCGTTGAGGAAAAACACGGCGTAGGACGCCATGACCAGAAAGGCCGGGTGCGCGACGTGGGGCACGTCGAGCAGGCCGAACGACACTGACAACCCAAGGCTTACGGCCGCATAGAAGCAGCCGAGCAGCACGCCGATCACCACCGCGTCGAGCAGCAGGTCCATTGAAAACAAGCGAGGTCCCCCTGACCGGTTCTTAAACTGCTTCCCCGGTTGGCGCGCGCCCGATGATCCACGCCTCAGGCCCGGATGCATTTACCCCGATCCGGGCCTGCCCCACCATGGCCCGGAGGAAAGCCTCTCGAGATTTACTTCCGCGCGGCCTCAAACGGACTGACGAGATCGCCAGACTTCAGTTTCTCCGGGAACAGGATCACCTGTTTGCCCGGGTTGCGGAACTGGTCGATGTTCTTGTCCACGATACCGCGGAACTGCGCCATCAGCGTCGCGGTTTCCTTGCGCTCGCCGTCCGTCGAAAACGCGATCGGGCCGACGATGGTCTGGACCTCGTGCTCGTGCAGATATTTTGCGAGCGCCTTCTGGTCGAGCGACCCCGTCGCCTTGATGGCCTGTTCGATGAGTTGACCGCTGGTGTAGCCGAACGGCGCAAGATAGTAGCCCAGCGGATCGACTTTGGCTTCCACGGCTCGTTTCGAATAGGTCTCGAAGAACGCCTTGGTCCCTTCGTAGTACATGTTCGGTTCCGGGAGCCAGGTATTGAAGTTGACGACGCCATTGAGCAGCGAACCCAGATTCGCCATCACCGCGCCGAACTGCAGGCCGACCATGCCGCCGCCGAAAATCTTGACGCTGTCCGCGGCCCCGATCTCGTTCACGGCGCGCAGGATTCCGGCCGAATCCGGCGGATAGGACGCGACATAGACGATGTCAGGCTTCGCAGCATTGAGCGCACGGATGATGCTGGAGAATTCCACTGTGTTTGGAGGATAGACCTGGTCGAACACAATCGACATGTTGCGCTTCTTGGCGACCTCCCTCGCGGTCACCGCCAGATTCTGGGCAAATTCCTGGTCCGCCGTGAGAAGCGCCATGCTCTTGCCGCCGGCCTTCTGGCCGAGATCGAGGAACGCTGCCGCCCAGGCGTCGGCCGGTCCCCATGGAGCGTTGTTGAACCACATGTCGTGGCCAACCTTGCTGTTGACCTGGAAGGAGAAGTTCCCGATCAGCAACAGGCCGCGCTGCTTGACGAGCGGCATGATCGGCGCCGTCGGCACGGTGGCATAGGGCGCAAACAGCAGATCGACCTTGTCGACATCCAGCAGCTTTGAGTAAATCGCCGGGGTCTCCGCGGCGCTCGATTTGTCGTCATAGACCACGAGTTCGACCTTGCGGCCGAGCAGGCCACCTTTGGCGTTGACGTCGTCACGCCAGATCTCGATGCCGAGCAGCGAAGCCTTGCCGCCGCCCGCGAGGCCGCCGGTTTGCGGCATGCTCATGCCGATTTTGATCGGCGGCAGCTCGGCGCCTGCTCTCGAGGTCAGCCCGAGCGCGGCGACGGTGATCGCTCCGCCAAGAAGCGTCCTGCGTTTCATTGATCCTCCCATATGTCACACTTTCGGTATTGCCCGCGTTCGGATTCTTCGCCCGATTTTGCGGATAGAAAGCGATTTTTCGCGGAATCCGGCTTTTCCGATCCTGCGCTGCCCTTGTACGAACGTTAGAACCAAAGCGAGCCCGGCCACAATAAGACTCTGGTACGTCTTTGGGGCTTGACGTTCGTGCGGTTAATTTGCAGCGGCGCCGGCGCGAGGGTCAAATCCGCCGCTCCTAGTGGAGTGGATTTGACATTCGCTCCCCACTCAGCCCGAGCTTATTTAGCGAACGTCAAATCCAAAACTCCACTACAAACCTATATTTGCTGGTGGTCCTTTTGATTCTAACATTCGCAAAAATGCCTGCCGAAACGGGATGCGAATGTTAGAATCGGACCACTAGCCCGCTATCGGCGGCGATGCGGCGGACACCCGTTCTTGGTCAGGCCGGCTGCTTCAATATCGCGGACGGGTCGGCGCCGACGCGGCCGCCGGTCTTGTCAGCCTCGGTTTCGCGCGACAGCCGCATATCGAAGCGGATGCTCGGCAGCCCCTTGATCGGGCAGCCCGGATCGTTCGGCTTGATGTCGATGGCGAGGTCGCCCGAGGAGCCGAACACGACATCATCTTCTAGGTGCGGATCGTCGCGCAAATACAGCGCCGTCACCAATTCGCGATAACCGGGAGCCCCGACCAGGAAGTGTATATGCGCCGGCCTCATGCCATGACGCTTCTGCGCCCGGATCATGTCGCCGACGGGACCATCCATCGGGATCGAGTATCCGATTGGCTTGACCGTCCGCACCAAAAACAGGCCATCCGCATCCGTGGTGAACACGCCACGATAATCGATTGACGCCGCGCTCTCCTGAATGTCGTAGAGACCATCGGCGCCGGTCTGCCAGATCGAAACGGTCGCATGGGCGATCGGCTTGCCATTGACATCGCTCACGCGGCCGTAGAGGACGCACTCGCTCCCAGGCCTCACGGTTTTGGCGATCTGGCTGCCCGCCGCCAGTCTTGGTGAGGCCTCGCGGTAGAAGGGGCCGAGCAGGCTGGTATGGGTGCCCTCTTCCATCGCCGTGGAATCGTGCAGGCCGTTGACGAGCGCCGACAGGCCGATTGTATCCGACAGCAGAATGAATTCCTGCCGCGCCGGCGTACAAATCTTGCCGACCGCGGTCATGAATGCGATGCCCTTGATCCATTCCGCGGGCGTCAGATTCACCTCCCTGGCGAAGGCGTGCAGGTGCCTCACCGCGGATGCCATCACCTCCCGCATGCGGGGGTCCGCCGTCGACGCCATCTGGTCCAGCACGGCGTCAGTAATCGTCTCCGGCGTCAGCTCTTGCATTCGTCTCTCCCTTTGTTCTGACCGTCGTGACGGCATTTTCCCGGCAGCCTACCGTCCTCCGCGAGCGACCGCCAGACGAATAAACGCCATCAAATCGGCGGGTACGGGAAAGCGAAATATTTTTTCCAAAGAGGCTGGACAGCAGTTTCGCCAAATAGCCGCCGGGCAAATCCGAGCGGCCCGCGGCCACGCTTGCTAATCAGATTTGGCGCCCGCGCCAATGTTCGGCGCGATGCGGCGGGCGGCCGCAAGACCGGCAAAAGCGATTGCCGTAAACCCCGCGCCCGCAAGGAAGGTGCCCTGCGGCCCGATGCGCTCCCACAACAGGCCCGCGAGCAGGCTTGCGAGGAGCAGCGAAAGTCCGCTGAGCAGGTTGAACATTCCAAACGCCGTCCCGCGCAGCTCCGGCGGCGCAGTGTCCGCAACCAGGGTCGCGAGCAACCCTTGCGTGAACCCCAGATGCAATCCCCACAAGGCCACGCCCGCGGCGACGCCGCCGAGACTGTTGGTCAAGGCAAGCGCAAGGTCGGCCGCCACCAGGAAAGCAAAGCCCGCGCCGAGGATGGTGATGCGATTGACGCGATCCGACCATGCGCCGGCCGGATAGGCCGCGAACGCATAGACCAGATTCATCAGCACCAGCACCAGCGGCACCAGCATCACCGGCAGACCGACCGCCTGGGCCCTGAGGATCAGGAAGGCCTCACTGAACCGCGCCAGCGAAAAGATGACGGCAACGCCGACCACAAACCAATAGGCCAGGCCAAGGTGCCTCAGTTCGACGATACTCAAGGGCGATTGCACCTTGCGAAGCCCGGAAGGCCGCTCCGGCTCATCGATCGCGACAACGAGCAGCGCGACGGAGAGAAACGCCGGAATGACCGCAACCCAGAACACCGCCTGAAACTGGTTCGCCGTCAGCCACATCAAGGCGATGGCCAGCGCCGGGCCGACAAAGGCGCCGGCGGTATCAAGCGATTGGCGCAGTCCGAAACTCGCCCCGCGCAAATGCGCCGGTGTAATATCGGCGATCAGCGCGTCCCGGGGCGCGCCCCGGATGCCCTTGCCGATGCGATCGATGAAGCGCGCGGCGAACAGCCAGCCGACCGACGGCGCGAGCGGGAAGATCGGTTTTGTCAATGCCGCCAATCCATAGCCGATCACGGCAAGCAATTTGCGTTTGCCCAGCCAGTCCGAGATCGCGCCGGAGAAGACTTTGGTGATCGAGGCCGTCGCCTCGGCGACGCCTTCGATCAATCCGACCGTCACCATCGACGCGCCGAGCACCTGGACCAGATAGACCGGCAACAACGCGTGAATGATCTCGGACGAGCTGTCCATCAACAGCGAGACGAAGCCGAGCGCCCACACGGGCTGCGGAATCTCGGCAAGCCGGGAAAACCTGGATTGTTTATTTTCGTTCGCCATGAGCTTCGCGTGCCGAGGTTCAGGACAAAAATGCAAGTTGAGAGATGTGCTCTACCCCGTCCAAAACCCCGGCAGCACCGGCTCGAGCCTGCCGCCGGCCCGCACCGGCGCGATCTTGAGCGCGAGCCCGGTCGCGTCGTCGGTCTCGACCGCGACGCCGGAGAACGTCGCAACCCCCAGCGCGGGCTCGAATCGCGCCGACGGAATGCCCAAGGTAAAGCGCCGCAGCGGTTCGTCCTTCTGCATGCCGATGATCGAATCGTAATCGCCGGTCATGCCGGCATCGGTCATGTACGCGGTGCCGCCGGCGAGAATCTGATGGTCGGCGGTCGGAACATGGGTGTGGGTGCCGACCACGAGAGAAGCGCGGCCGTCGCAGAAAAATCCGATCGCCTGCTTTTCGCTCGACGCCTCGCCATGGAAATCGATCACGATCGCGTCCGCCGCCGCGTGCAGCGGACAGGCGTCGAGTTCGCGCGCGAGAGAGGCGAACGGATCGTCGAACGGCGTCATGAACACGCGGCCGATGGCGTTGACCACGAGTGCGCGCTTGCCGCCTCTGGTGTCGACCAGCGCCGCACCTCGGCCCGGCGTGCCCTTCGGAAAATTCACCGGGCGAACCAGCCGCGGCGCGCGCTCGATGAATACCAGCGCCTCGCGCTGATCCCAGGCATGATTGCCGAGCGTGACGGCGTCAGCGCCGGCGTCGATCAATTCTTGATAGATGGCCTCCGTGATACCGAAGCCACCGGCCGCGTTCTCGCCGTTGACCACGACCAGATCAAGCGTCCAGTCGCGGATCATGCCGGGCAGCAGCTCTGCAACGGCGGTGCGCCCGGACCGGCCGACGACGTCGCCAACGAACAGAATGCGCAACTCACGAACTCCGGAAATCGAATACCCTCGTTTCCGTTAGCACATAATCCAGCGGCACGTCGTGCGAGAGCGCCGGGACGGCCTCGATTTCCTGCGCGGCAAAAGCTAGCCCAATGGCCACGATGGGTTTGGGTTTGCCCACGATGGGTTTGGCTTTGCGCAGATGCGCCAGCGTATAGTCGTAATGACCGGCGCCATAGCCGATGCGGTGGCCGAGGCGATCGAACGCCGCCAGCGGCACCAGCACGATGTCGGGAATGACCTCGGCGGCGGCGGGCGATGGTTCGAGAATGCCGAGCGGCCCAAGCATCAGCCGGTCGTTGGGCGACCAGGCGCGGAACGCCAGCGTCCTGCCGCGCGCCATCACCGCGGGCAGCGCCAGCCGCGCGCCTTGCGCACCGAGCGAGCGCATCAAAGGGGCCGGATCGATCTCGCTGCGGATCGGCGAATAGGCCGAGACGATGGTGCCGGGCGCGACTGCGACCGGCAGCCCTCGCGCGGCGACGGCGAGCGCGGCAGCGGCGCGCGCTTCGCCACTCAATGCGTCACGCGCCGCCAGGGCTGCGGCGCGGAGATCGCTCTTTGATTGGCCTGCCGGCATCCCACGTCATGTTCTGCCGTCATACCCCGCGAAAGCGGGGTATCCAGTACGCCGCGGCTTCGCTGTCGATCACAGGCGTCTCTGGAATACTGGATCACCCGCATGCGCGGGTGATGACGAGGTTGGGGCACATAGAAACAAAAGTGCGAAGCCACGATAGCCGTTGGAGCACTCGATCCCGGAGTTCCCTACGAAAGTAGGTGGGCACCATATGACCGGATCCACGGACCCGGCCAGGGACAGTTCCCTGAAGGATCGATAAGGCCCCGGGGATATATGGCTCCTGACGCGCGACGCAGCCTCGCGACAGCCAATGTAACGACGATGCGACCAAACCGCCAGCGTTAACGCGTTTGAACAGTTAAGGGTTCAAAGACGGCGCTTTTGAGCAACCGGCGACATGGGACCCTTTCTTACCCGATCGCGACCCCGCCGCCGACGGTGCGGTTCAAAACCTGGGTGATCTTCTCGATCCGGTCGGCGGCGGCGTTGAGCGCGCTGGACACCGCGCCCTGCGTCGCCCGGGCGCGGTCGGCCGCGACCATGCGAACGCCGCGCAGCGCCTCGATCTCCTCTTCGAGGCCGCGGATCCGGTTGTTGGCGTCGAGCAATTCGTCGCACACCGTCAGCGCCGCCATCACGGTCAGCCGCGCGTCGCCGATCTCGCCGAACTTGCCGCGCAGGCTTTCGATCCGCAATTCGAGGCTCGCGGCGAGGCTGAGCAGCCGGTCCTCCTGCCCTTCCTCGCAGGCCATCCGGTATTGCCGGCCGTTGATGGTGACGTTGACGTGATGGCTCATGGCTCTTCTCCCGCATCGAGCACCGAACGGATGGTGCCGATCGCCGCATCAAGCCGTTCGGCGATCTCGCGATTGGCGCGCTCGAGCCGGCGCGACTTCACCAGCGAGCCGTCGAGCTCGTCGGCGAGCCGCGATCGATCCACACCCAGCGCATGAATCCGGGCCGCCAGCTCCTCCTCGTCGCGGTCGGCCTCGCGCCGCCGTTCGACGGCTCGCTCCAAAGCGTCGAGCGCCGACATCAGCCGGCGCGTTGCGACATCGATGTCGACTGCAGCTGGCTCGGCGTGGCCCGAGCCGTTGGTGGGATGATCGCTCATGACAGACATCGCGCACTCGTTAAGCCGGACGCTCAGCGAAATCGGCGGTTCCGCAAGCGCTTAGTCGAGGAAATTTACTTGGCAAGCGAGGCCAGCGCAACGCCGCTTCGAAACTATGCACCGCTAGATCATGATGCGATTAACCGCATCATGATCTCATCTCCTTGTTTGAGCATGATCTTTTTCGGAAAACCGGTTTCCACTTTTCCGGATCATGCTCTAAGCAACTTTTCCGCGCTGCGATGCGTTTCACTGCCTTGGACTTAAGGGAAATGAGGTGCTATCCAGCCCCCACCTTCCATTGCCATCGGGCCCGGACCGAGGCCATTCGCTTCCCCGGCGGATCACCAGCAAGCATCTCATTTCAGGCGGATTTTCATCATGACGCATGTCGATCACACCGGGTTGGCCAACGCGATTCGGGGGCTCGCGATGGACGCCGTCGAGAAGGCGAAATCCGGCCACCCCGGCCTGCCGATGGGCGCCGCCGACATCGCCACCGTACTGTTCACACAATTTTTGAAGTTCGACGCGGCTGCGCCGAAATGGCCGGACCGCGACCGCTTCGTGCTTTCGGCCGGCCACGGCTCGATGCTGCTCTATGCGCTGCTCTATCTCACCGGCAATGCGGAGATGACGCTCGACCAGATCAAGCGTTTCCGCCAGGTCGATTCGCTCACCCCCGGCCATCCGGAAAATTTCCGCACCGGCGGCGTCGAGACCACGACCGGTCCGCTCGGCCAGGGGATTGCGACCTCGGTCGGCATGGCGCTGGCGGAAAAGATGCTCGCCGCCGAATTCGGCAAGAAGGTTGTCGACCATCACACCTATGTGCTCGCCTCCGACGGCGACCTCATGGAGGGGGTGTCGCAGGAAGCCATCGCCATGGCTGGGCACTGGAGGCTCAACAAGCTGATCGTGCTCTATGACGACAACGGCATCACCATCGACGGCCCGATCTCGCTTGCCGACTCGGTCGACCAGGTGAAGCGATTCAAATCCGCCGGCTGGGCGGCGGAACTGATCGACGGGCAGGATCAACCGGCGATCGCCGCCGCGCTCACCCGTGCCAAGAAATCCAACAAGCCCTCCCTGATCGCCTGCAGGACCACGATCGGCTACGGCGCGCCGACCAAGGCCGGTACCAACAAGGCGCATGGCGAGGCGCTCGGCGCCGACGAGTTGAAGGGCGCCAAGGAAAACCTCGGCATCTCGCTCGAGCCGTTCTCGGTGCCCGATGACGTGTTGAAAGCCTGGCGCGAAGCCGGCAGCCGGGGCGCGGCGGCGCGCCAGCAATGGGAAGCGCGCTTTGCCGAACTAGGCAACCGCAAGCGCGCCGAGTTCGAGCGGCGTTTGCGGCACGAGCGGCCGGCTGCGCTGGCAAAGGCCTTCAAGGCCCACAAGAAGACGCTGCTCGAGACCCCGCAGAACATCGCCACCCGCAAATCGTCCGAATCCGTGATCGAGGCGATCGCAGCGGCGATGCCGATGGAATTTCTGGCCGGCTCCGCCGACCTCACCGGCTCCAACAACAACAAGGCGAAATCGGCGGTCAACTTCTCCGCCAAGACCCCGAAAGGCCGCTTCATCCATTACGGCATCCGCGAGCACGGCATGGCAGCGGCGCTGAACGGCATCTTCCTGCATGGCGGCTTCGCGCCCAACGGCGCCACCTTCCTGGTGTTCACCGACTATGCCCGTCCGGCGATGCGGCTTGCCGCGCTGATGGGCACCGGCGTCGTCTATGTGATGACCCATGATTCGATCGGGCTTGGCGAGGACGGCCCGACGCATCAGCCGGTCGAGCATCTGGCCGCGTTGCGCGCCATGCCCAACATGCGGGTGTTCCGCCCCTGCGACGCGGTCGAAGTCGCCGAGTGCTGGGAACTGGCGCTCAACCGCACCGACGGGCCGACGGTGCTGGCGCTGACCCGCCAGAACCTGCCGCAATTGCGCAACTCCGCGCCCTCGGACAATCCCTGCAGCCATGGCGCCTACGAACTGGTCGCAGCCCAGGGCGAGGCCAGGGTGTCGCTGTTCGCCTCCGGTTCCGAGGTCGAGATCGCGGTGGCGGCGCAGAAACAGCTCGCCGAGCGCGGCATTGCGACGCGGGTGGTCTCGGTGCCCTCGCTCGAATTGCTGCTGGCGCAACCGGCCGAACGGCGCGAGGCCATCATCGGCAAGGCTCCGGTCAAGGTCGCGATCGAAGCCGCGGTGCGCTGGGGCTGGGACGCCGTGATCGGGCAGGATGGCGCTTTTATCGGCATGCACAGTTTCGGCGAGAGCGGGCCTGCCAAGGATCTGTTCAAGCATTTCGGAATTACCGCCGAGGCTGCGGTAGACGCAGTTCTGAAACGCGTTTAGCGCAGCGCTCCCCTAACGGTTGAGATTGTCCGGAAAAAGGACTAGCTAAAAACCATCAAGTCCGTCCTCGTCCGGCCGAACCGGGCGATCCGCCGTCCAAATCTCCGCGGAAAGCGCGTGCGCGCCCGGCGGGGACGGCATCAGCATTAAAGGAGAACGCGCAATGGCAGTCCGGGTCGCGATCAACGGGTTTGGCCGCATCGGCCGCAACGTGCTGCGGGCGATTGCCGAGTCCGGCCGCAGGGATATCGAGGTGGTCGGGATCAACGATCTCGGCCCGGTCGAGACCAACGCGCATCTGCTGCGTTTCGACTCCGTGCACGGCCGCTTCCCCGGCACCGTCACCGTCGAGGGCGATTCGATCAGCCTCGGCAACGGCAAGATCAAGGTCTCCGCCGAGCGCGATCCGTCGAAACTTCCATGGAAGCAACTCGGCGTCGATATCGCGCTGGAATGCACCGGCCTCTTCACCGCGAAGGACAAGGCCGCTCTGCACCTGACCGCCGGCGCCAGGCGCGTGCTGGTCTCGGCTCCGGCCGAAAACGCCGACGCCACCATCGTCTTTGGCGTCAACCACGACAAATTGACCAGGGAACATCTGGTCGTCTCCAACGGCTCCTGCACGACGAACTGCCTCGCGCCGGTGGCCAAGGTGCTGAACGACACCGTCGGCATCGAGACCGGCTTCATGACCACGATCCACGCCTATACCGGCGACCAGCCGACGCTCGACACCCTGCACAAGGATCTCTACCGCGGCCGCGCGGCGGCGATGTCGATGATTCCGACCTCGACGGGTGCCGCCAAGGCGATCGGCCTGGTGCTGCCGGAATTAAACGGCAAGCTCGACGGCGTCGCGATTCGCGTGCCGGTGCCGAACGTTTCGGTGATCGATCTCAAGATCGTGGCCTCCCGCAAGACCGACGTGAAGGAAATCAACGAGGCGATGAAGCGCGCCTCGGAGCAGCAGCTCAAGGGCATCCTCGCCTACACTACCGCGCCCAACGTCTCGATCGACTTCAACCACGACCCGCATTCCTCCACCTTCCACATGGACCAGACCAAGGTGCAAAACGGCACGCTGGTGCGGGTGATGTCGTGGTACGACAATGAATGGGGTTTTTCCAACCGCATGGCCGACACCGCCGTGGCGATGGGGAAACTGCTGTAAGTCTCGTGTCCCGGACGCGGTGCGGCGTGTGTTCACGCTGCTCCGCGGAGCCGGGACCCACATCGGGACCAAACATGGGTCCCGGTTCTGCAGCGCACCGCTTCGCGTTGCGCAGCGCCCGGGACAAGAGTTCTGCAATGACAAAATCATTCCGCACCCTCGATGACGTCGACGTAAGGGGCAAGCGCGTGCTGCTGCGCGTCGATCTCAACGTGCCGATGGAAGATGGCCGCGTCACTGACGCCACCCGCCTCGAACGCGTCGCGCCGACCATCCTTGAGATTTCCGCCAAGGGCGGCAAGGTCATCCTGCTCGCGCATTTCGGCCGGCCCAGGGGACGCGATCCCAAGGAGTCGCTCAAGCCCGTGGCGGCTGCGCTGTCGCAAGTGATCGGCAAGCCCGTCACCTTCGCGGAGGATTGCATCGGCGATGTCGCCGCAACGGCGATCGCCGCGATGAAGGACGGCGATATTCTCTGTCTGGAAAACACCCGCTTCCATAAAGAAGAAGAAAACAACGATCCCGCCTTCGTCGCGGAACTGGCAAAACTCGGCGACATCTGGGTCAACGACGCCTTCTCCGCGGCGCACCGCGCGCACGCCTCCACCGAGGGCCTCGGCCACCAATTGCCGGCCTATGCCGGGCGCACCATGCAGGCCGAACTCGACGCGCTCAACAAGGCGCTGGAAGCGCCGACCAAACCGGTGATCGCGATCATCGGCGGCGCCAAGGTCTCCACCAAAATCGAGCTGTTGGAAAATCTGGTCAGCAAGGTCGACGCGCTGGTGATCGGCGGCGGCATGGCCAATACGTTCCTGCACGCGCAAGGCGTCGGCATCGGCAAGTCGCTGGCGGAGAAGGACCTTGCGGCGACCGCGTTGCGGATCGTCGAAAAAGCGGAAGCCGCCAATTGCGCCATCATCCTTCCCGTCGATGCCGTGGTGGCGTTTCATTTCGCGGCCAGTTCGCCGTCGCATGCCTACGGCCTCGATGCGATCCCGCCCGACGGCATGATCCTCGATGTCGGGCCGCAATCGGTGGCGCGGATCCGTGCGGCGATCGACGACGCCGCGACGCTGGTCTGGAACGGCCCGCTCGGCGCCTTCGAGATGACGCCGTTCGACCGCGGCACCATGGTGGCAGCCCGGCATGCCGCCGAACGCACCCGGGCAAAGAAGCTGATTTCGGTCGCCGGGGGCGGCGACACTGTGGCGGCGCTGAACCAGGCCGGCGTGGCCGGCGATTTCAGCTATGTTTCGACCGCGGGCGGCGCGTTTCTTGAATGGATGGAAGGCAAACCGTTGCCGGGCGTCGAGGTTTTAAGAATAGGTTAGATTTGGTCTTACCGCGTCATAGCGAGCTTCATCTCCTCATCCTGAGGAGCTTGCGCCAGCAGGCGTCTCGAAGGATGTGGCCCGGGCGGGGCCTCGTGGTTCGAGACGGCGCTTACGCGCCTCCTCACCATGAGGGTTTAGGAACGTAGACGATATTGGGCATTGATAGCCCCAACACGGAGAGACCCATGGCTCGGATCACGTTGCGTCAATTGCTCGACCACGCGGCAGAGCACGACTACGGCGTGCCGGCCTTCAACATCAACAACATGGAGCAGGCGCTCGCCATCATGGATGCCGCCTCCAGCCTCGATGCGCCTGTGATCATCCAGGCCTCGCGCGGCGCGCGCTCCTACGCCAACGACATCATGCTCAGGCACATGATGGATGCGGTCACCGAAATCTATCCGCAGATTCCGGTCTGCGTGCATCTCGATCATGGCAACGAGCCTGCCACCTGCATGACCGCGATCCAGGCCGGCTTTACCTCGGTCATGATGGACGGTTCGCTGAAGGCCGACGGCAAGACCGCCGCCGACTGGGACTATAATGTCGGCGTCACCAGGAAGGTCACCGACATGGCCCATCTCGGCGGCATCTCGGTCGAAGGTGAGCTCGGCGTGCTCGGCTCGCTCGAGACCGGCATGGGCGACAAGGAGGACGGCCACGGCGCGGAGGGCAAGCTCTCGCACGACCAGTTGCTCACCAATCCCGACGAGGCGGTGAAGTTCGTCAAAGAGACCAAGGTCGACGCGCTGGCGATTGCGATGGGCACCTCGCACGGCGCCTACAAATTCACCCGCAAGCCGGACGGCGATATTCTGGCCATGAATGTGATCGAGGAAATTCACCGCAAGCTGCCGAACATGCATCTGGTGATGCACGGCTCATCCTCGGTGCCGCAGGACCTGCAGGATATCATCAACGCCAATGGCGGCAGGATGAAGCCGACCTGGGGCGTGCCGGTTTCCGAGATTCAGCGCGGCATCAAGAACGGCGTCCGCAAGATCAATATCGACACCGACAACCGCATGGCGATGACCGGCCAGATTCGAAAGGTGCTGAAGGACAATCCGGAGGAATTCGACCCGCGCAAATATCTCAAGCCCGCGATGGAGGCGATGGCCAAGCTCTGCAAACAAAGGTTGGCCGAATTCAATACCGCAGGCCAAGCGAGCAAGATCAGACGCGTGCTGACCACCGCCGAGATGGCCAAGCGTTACGTCAAGGGCGAACTCGATCCGAAAGTCGCCTGACCGCGGTGCTTTCCGGGCGAAAAGCCCGTTTGCCGGTGCCGCCCGCGCTTGCGTTTCATTGGAAGTTGCCTGAAGAACGGTCTAGTTTTGGGTAGCTAGAGCATGATCCGGAAAAGTGGGAACCGGTTTTCCGAGAAGATCATGCTCAAACAATGAGATGAGATCATGATGCGATTCCGCTTAATCGCATCATGATCTAGTATCGCGCTTTTTTCGGAGAAGGCATCGATGAATCTCGCCGATCTCAATAAGGTCGCCCTGGCCATGGTCGCACCAGGCAAGGGCCTGCTCGCCGCCGACGAATCCTCCGGCACCATCAAAAAGCGTTTCGACGACATCAACGTCGTATCGACCGAGGAATCGCGCCGCGACTATCGCGAAATGTTGTTCCGCACCACTGAGGCGATGACGCAGTGCATTTCCGGCGTCATTCTCTACGACGAAACCATCTGGCAAAATGCCAGTGACGGCACGCCGCTGATCCGGCTGATCGAGCAGGCGGGCGCCATTCCGGGCATCAAGGTCGATGAGGGCACGCAGGCCTTGCCGGCCTGTCCGGACGAACGCGTCACCATCGGGCTGGACGATCTCGCCGGACGTCTGAAGAGATATTACGAGCGCGGCGCGCGCTTTGCAAAATGGCGCGCGGTGATCGACATCGGCGGCGGCGACGGCAGCGGCGGCCGAAACATTCCGACCAGGACCGCGATCCACGTCAATGCCCACGCGCTGGCGCGTTACGCCGCCTTGTGCCAGGACGCCCGGATTGTGCCGATCGTCGAGCCGGAAGTCCTGATGGACGGCGACCATGACATCGATCGCTGCTATGAAGTGACCCAGCGCGTTCTCAACAAGACCTTTCAGGAATTGCGGATCCAGCGCGTCGCGCTGGAAGGCATGATCCTGAAACCCAATATGGTCGTCCCCGGCAAGAAGAGCGCAAGCCAATGCTCGCTCGACGAGGTCGCCGAGAAGACCATTCGGCTATTGAAGCGTTGTGTGCCCGCGGCGGTGCCCGGCATCGCCTTCCTCTCGGGCGGCCAATCCGACCAGGACGCCACCGCACACCTGGACGCCATGAACCGGATTGGCAACCTGCCATGGCGTCTGAGCTTCTCCTATGGCCGCGCGCTGCAGGCGGCGCCCTTGAAGGCGTGGTCGGGCAAGGCCGAGAACGTCGCCGCCGGCCAGCGGGCTTTTGACCACCGGGCGCGGATGAATTCGCTGGCGTGCAAAGGCGAATGGAAGGCCGATCTGGAAAGCAGGAAGGCGGCATAGATTTGGCCACGAAACCGGTACCGCCGCGTCCCGTGCCGCGGCTCTATCTCGCGACACCAGAGGTGGACGATCCCAAGGCCCTGCTGGCAAGCCTTCCGCGCCTGCTGGCCAAGGCCGACGTCGCGGCCGTGCTGCTACGGCTCAAGCCGGCCGACCAGCGCAGCATGATTTCGCACATCAAGGCGTTGGCGCCTGCGATCCAGGACGGGGGCGCTGCGCTGTTGCTTGACGGCCATGTCGAACTGGTCGCGCGCGCCGGCGCCGATGGCGCGCATCTGATCGGCATCGCCGCGCTGGAGGAAGCGCTGCCGACCTTGAAGCCCGATCGCATCGCCGGCGTCGGCGGACTGGCGACGCGGCATGATTCAATGGCGGCCGGCGAACTCGGCGTGGATTACGTGCTGTTCGGCGAGCCCGGCGCCAACGGGCAACGGCCGTCGGTCGATGCGATCTCCGAGCGCCTGCAATGGTGGGACGAATTGTTCGAGCCGCCCTGCGTCGGCTTCGCAGGCTCGCGTGACGAGGTCGGCGAATTCGCCGCGAGCGGAGCGGATTTCGTTCTAGTCGGCGATTTCATCTGGTCCGATCCGCGCGGCGCGGAGACGGCCCTGATCGAGACTGAACAGGCGATCCGCCAGGCGCACGCCGCAGCGTCGCGCAGAAAAGCCAAAGCCGAGCAGCGATGATGCCGGAAATGAAGCTCCTGCGTCCAATCCTGCTGCTTGCAAGTGTTCTGATGTTGACGGCAAGCGCGACGGCGCAAGTCTCGCTCGCGCCCCCGGCGGCGCAGACGCCGCCCGCTTCGAAGCCGAAGGCAAAGCCCGCCACGGCGGCGAAGAAGCCCGCCGCGCCTACCGTGACCCCAACCCCTCCGGCCGCGCCGGCGACGCCGGCGCCCGCCCCTGACGACCCCAATGTCGATCTGGTGTACGGCGCCTATCAACGCGGCCTGTACAAGACCTCCTTCGATCTCGCCACCAGGCGCGCCCAGGAGAACGGCGATCCCAAGGCGATGACGATGCTCGGCGAGCTCTATGCCAACGGGTTCGGCCTCAAGCGCGACGACGCCAAAGCCGCCGAGTGGTACAGGCGCGCTGCCGATGCGGGTGACCGCGAAGGCATGTTCGAACTGGCGATGCTTCGCCTCGCCGGCCGCGGCGGTCCGGTCAATCGCGAGGAAGCCGTGAAATTGCTGGCGTCCTCGGCCAAGCTTGGCAACCCCAGCGCGGCGTATAATCTGGCGCTGCTTTATCTCGACGGACAGACGCTGCCGCAGGATCTCAGGCGCTCGGCGGAATTGCTTCGCCTCGCCGCCGATGCCGGCAATCCGGAAGCCCAATACGCGCTCGCGACCTTCTATAAAGAGGGCACCGGCGTCCCGAAAGACCCTGAGAGAGCGGTCCGGCTGCTGCAGGCGGCCTCGCTTGCCAACCATGTCGACGCCGAGGTCGAATACGCAATTGCGTTATTTAACGGCACCGGCACGCCAAAGAACGAACCCGCCGCGGTGGCGCTGTTGCGCAAGGCCGCCAGACAGAACAATCCCATCGCCCAAAACCGCCTGGCGCGCGTGCTGGCGAGCGGACAGGGGGCGCCGGTCGACAGGGTTGAGGCCCTCAAATGGCACACCATCGCGAAAACCGCCGGCAAAGGCGACCCCGCGCTCGACGAGGCGCTGGGGGGCTTGGGTGCCGAGGATCGCGCCAAGGCGGAAGCCGGCGTGCGCAAATGGCTCAGCACGCGATGATCCGCCTTGACGCCACCGTAACCGCAGGGCACCCACTGTCTCACCTCTCCCACCCAACTCGGGTTTACCCGAGCTGGGCACTCGAATCTGTCGAAGTCGGATATATCCGACTTCGGTGAGAGAGGTCGGCGCTGACGTCAGGGTGAGGGCGCGCACCTTCACGGTCAAACAAACCATCAACCGCAAGCCGGGATCATGCTGCATTCAGCCCTTATCAACGTCATGGTCAAAGCCGCCCGCCACGCCGGCCGCAGCCTCAAGCGCGACCTTGGCGAGGTGGAAAATCTTCAGGTGTCGATGAAGGGGCCGGCCAATTTCGTCTCCCTGGCGGACCGCCGCGCCGAGGAGATGCTCTATTCCGACCTCGCCAAGGCGCGCCCGGGTTACGGCTTCATCGGCGAGGAAGGCGGCAGCCGGATCGGCGAGGACAAGACCCACACCTGGATCGTCGATCCACTCGACGGCACCACCAACTTCCTGCACGGCATTCCACAATTCGCGATTTCGATCGGCCTGCAGCGCGAAGGCACAGTGATCGCCGGCGTGATCTTCAATCCCGCCAACGAGGAACTCTACACCGCCGAACGTGGCAAGGGCGCCTTCCTCAACGATCAGCGCCTGCGCGTCGCCGGGCGGCGCAAGCTGTCCGAATGCGTCATCGCCTGCGGCCTGCCGCATATCGGGCGCGGCGACCACGAGCTGTCGCGGCTCGAAATGGCCGAACTGCAGAACAAGGTGGCAGGCCTGCGCCGGTTCGGCGCGGCCTCGCTCGACATGGCTTTTGTCGCGGCCGGCCGCCTCGACGGTTACTGGGAACGCAACCTGCAAGCCTGGGACCTGGCGGCCGGACAGATTATCGTGCGCGAGGCCGGCGGCATCGTCTCCGGCATTGAAGGCGATGACGACCCGCTCAAGACCGGCCATGTGATCTGCGGCAACGAATTCATCCACGCCGAACTGGTGAAGATTCTGAAGCCGCTGGGGAAGTAGGTTTCGTTGCGCTCGCCAGAGTCCGCTTCGGAAGGATTAGCTGACACAAACCTCGGCAATGCCAAAGTCTGCCTTTTGGACCCGAAGCGGACATCGGCGTCCAACATATTTTGCGCGGCTCAAGTCCCGGGCGTTTCAAAAATTAGCGGCAACAAGATCATAAGAGCCCCTGCTTCCGCGAACATAGATCCTGGCCGCGGCGGCACATATCAAATCACGATTGCGATCGAACGCGTTCAAAAAGCCCAACTCATCGGCGCGCGAATTTGGTTGTATTCGCCTCAAAGCGTCTTCGCTTATAAAAAATGATGCTTCTATTGCGCTATCGTGTCCCCAAAATCGAACGGCGCGTCGCGTTTGGTCGTATGACCGATTCTGGTTTGGAAAATCAATCACGAGATTGATCACATCGTCGCTGGTCCACGACGGTTCTGATCGGGACTGGAATTAGCGAACCGTCGTGGTTGATTGCGGATTGCAACGTTCGTTTTGCCGCAACGACGACTTGGCCACCCATCCGCCTTAGCAACTTGATGCGTTCGGCCCACTGCCGTTCAATGCGACGATGGAAGCTCAAGGGATATATCGCGCTCACTAGGTCAACCTCGCTGACACGCTCTTAGGCGTAGATCGTATGTTTCATTACATAGGTAGTAATTTCGTTTTTGCGAGCCGTCGACGAAGTACAATCGCAGCAGTGCATCGCGAACCATGCAGGTTGGCGACCCAAACGTTCGCTGGTGTCGCTAAGTCGCAATTTCCGTGCAGCTCGTGAGTCCGTTCATGGGCACGAACCGGACCTCCATCTATGTCTGCAGCTCGGTCGCTATCGGGGGTAAACCGACATGGCACCCAGAGCTCATTTCGGTCGAGAATGACCCAAAGAGGGCGTTTCGCAGGGCTTTGACCTTCCACGAAAATTGCTTACGCTCAGCTTAAGAGCGTTGGGGAGGCAGAGAGAGCATGGCGCGTAACATTCTGATTCTGGGAGCCTCGTATGGCTCATTGCTGGCGACAAAGCTGCTGATGGCGGGTCACAACGTGACTCTTGTTTGTCGGAAGAAGACAGCGGAACTCATCAATCGCGATGGTACTGAAGTTCGCATCAAGCTGCGTGACGAGGCGATGCACCGGGCGATCTTCTCGCGCGACCTGCCTGGGACATTGAACGCGACCTCACCCCAAGACATCGACCTTTCCCGTTATGATCTGGTTGCTCTTGCCATGCAGGAACCGCAATACACCAACCATACAATCCGGGTTTTGATGGTCAAAATCGCCGAGGCGGAGCTGCCTTGTCTTTCGATTATGAACATGCCGCCCTTGCCCTATCTCAAGCGGATCCCCGAGCTGACGAAAATGGACCTCGACGAGGCCTACACCAATGCTCAGGTGTGGGCACGGTTCAAGCCGGGACTAGTGTCGCTCTGCTCGCCTGACCCGCAGGCCTTCCGCCCGCCGGAAGAGGCGGCGAATGTCCTGCATGTCGGCCTGCCGACGAACTTCAAGGCATCAACATTTGCAGATGAGGCCCATAACTTGCTGCTTCGGGAGCTGGAAGCAGACATTGACGCAGTGAGGTTGGATGGCCAGGACGTTCCGGTAAAGCTCAAAGTTTTTGATTCGCTGTTCGTCCCTCTGGCCAAATGGTCGATGCTATTGACCGGGAACTACCGCTGCATCACCTCGCACGAGCCGCAGTCAATCCGCGACGCGGTGCACGATGATCTGGAGCTCTCGCAGTCGATCTACGAGCATGTCGATGCCATCGCTCGGCGTCTGGGCGCCGACCCAAAGGATCAGGTGCCTTTCGAGAAATACGCCAAAGCGGCGGAAAGCCTTCTCAAACCCTCGTCTGCGGCCAGGGCGGTGGCCACTGGAGCGCCTTTCATTGAGCGGGTCGACCTGCTGGTGAAGTTGATTTCGCATCAGCTTGGCATGCCCAATGCCGAGATCGACCACACGGTCCAGATCGTAGATCAAAAACTGAATGAGAGGATCGTGGCGGGCGGATCCGGCTTGCCGTGACGTGCTCCGTCGCAGTTCGAGAATGGCGCACCCGACCTGCCGCCACTTCCGACCGTGAACCTTGCGGATCTCGATCTTGAATCTGATGGACGAGGACAACCCGATCGACGAGATTTCACTGATCGAAGCGCGGATCGAGGAGCTTGCCGAGGTCTCCGAGCGATGCCGAAAGATTATACTGGTTTCCAAGGTGGCAATCACCGGCGGCGTCAGTTTGCTGCTCATTATGTTGCTCGGCCTATTCGGATCCAATCAGGTCGCCGCCATCGGATCGATTGCCGTGGTGCTAGGCGGAATCGTATCGTTCGGATCGAACGTCAGTACGTTGCGACAGACGACGGCCGCCATGAGCGCCGCCGAGGTGCTCCGTTCGGATCTGATCAGCAGGATCGACCTTCGAGTAGTTGGTGACACGACTACGAAACGGATTTGACACGCTATGTCTGTTTTTGGAGGGTAAAGCAGACGTCGTCAGGTCGCCGGCCGAAGTCCGAGTCTGACCCAACGGACATTGGGGGAATCGCTAATGCTGGTCGTTGGGGCTATCCTTGTTGCAGCCCGGAGTACGCTCTCAACGAAAAGGAAGATTAGATGGCCACCAACACGACCACCCAGCCCGAAGCAGTAATCCCGCCTGACGATGCGAGACGTAAACTCACGATGGCCAACCCCGAAGATCCGAATATGCGACATATCTCGGTTGCCGGTGGCACGTACACTATCCTCGTGACCGGCGAACAGACGGGCGGCCGATACAGTTTGATAGACATGCTCGTACCACCCGGCGGCGGCCCCCCGCCGCACCGTCACGACTTCGAGGAGATGTTCACGATCCTTGACGGCGAGATCGAGTTAAATTTCCGTGGTGAGGCGCAGCGAGCGAGCGCCGGTTCGACCGTTAATATCCCTGCAAACGCGCCTCACTCGTTCAAGAACAAGTCGAACCAGCCGGTACGTCTTCTCTGCATGTGTACACCAGCGGGGCAGGAGGAGTTCTTCATGGCAGTCGGCGACCCGGTTGGTAGCCGTACCGCGCCGCCACCTCAGCTGAGCAAGGAAGAGCAAGCGGAGCGCATACAACGAGCAAAGTCACTCTCGGCCAAGTATCGAACAGAGCTGTTGATATAAGTACCTTAACTTCGAAGAAGTGATTTCGAAGGATCGACCGACTTCCGCTCATGGCACCCTTTGATCTGCATGTTTTAGAAACACGCCTATGGGTGCGAACAATGCCTGCTTACATGATTGCCCTGAACAGAAGTGTGCATGATCGACAAAAACTCGAAGCGTATTGGAAGGCAGCCGGCCCAACTTTTGAGGGGCGGGCGCCAAGTTCCTTTCCATTTATAAACCGCTCGCGCCACTAGAGTTGTTGGGGTCGCTCGAAGGTGTCGTCCTGATTGAATTTCCCGATGTGGCGGCAGCCAAGGCTTGGTACGAAAGTCCGGCATATCAAAAAGGCAAAGCAGCACAGGGACGGCGCGGCGGATACCGAGTTTTTCATTATTGATGGCGGTTTGGTCCCCCTTGAAGATCGTCTGCCGCACGTCAAGAACCGGCAGGCTTAGTCCATTTCCGCATCTGGCCACGAACCGGACCAACCGGGGCCGGTCTAGCGATGTCCGTTGATCGGGGTGGACCGGAAGTAGCTGGATCACGGTCAAAATGACACAATTGACCCTGAGTGGACTTGGAGCCTGATCATCGTTTAGGCCGATTGTACGCCATTTCGCACTCCCAGCCCGCTCGCAAAGTGGTAGCATTTCCCATTGCGCAAGGTGTGGCCCGAGGCTCCGGGACGGTGAAATGCGACGCCTCGATTCCCTCACCAGCGTTGATCAAGATAATCCCTTGCAGGAGGTATAACAAAAATGCTGAGAGCAATCATTTCTGCGACTTGCTTGGTTGTAGCGTCGCCCTCCGTTGCTCAGCAGGTGCGCGTCATTACCGGGGATATTGAACATGTGTACGGACCCGGCGGTCAGGTCCTCGACGATGAGAAGCTTCGCGCAAAGAACAGGCGCGTGGAACGCCAGATGCAGGAGCAAAGGAACAAGGCTGATCTCGATCAACAAAAGTCCATTCCAACGCCGCAGAGTTCGTTGAACGTGCAGAACTGGCGGAGCGAGGACAGTAGCCAGCAACCATCCCAGAGTTGGTGGAGCGATCCGAATAATCGCCGACAGCCGCCAAAGAGCGCGTGGCGCGATCCGAATTAGACCGCGTCAAGTGCAAAGCAGTGTCATCCAAGAGGCCTGCCGGTTCACCCGGCGGGCAGTTTTGCGGGTGCAATCGGTCGCGCGCGACTTGCGGGACCCCACTGATGGCCCTTTGCCCAAATAATCAGCAGGCATTGGGATTGCCCGTTGGAACTAACCTGTACGTCAGAAAATTGGTTTCTAGAGCCTTTTCGTTTCGATTGAGTCGAAACGGCGCTCTAGATTCTTGATTTGACGCGTTTTCTTGACGCGAACCGGTCTCCACTTCGCTTGAAAACGCTCTAGGCCGACGCGGCTTCAGGCAGTCTGACACAGCAGAGGGTTGTCATGCTCACGGATGGTTTTGGACCTCGAACGTTAGCCAATATGGAAGTTGCGCTTGACCGGGCCTGCGAGTTCCTACCAATGGGCCTTGATGGACATGAAGGTCGTAAGCTCGTCGCGAGTAAAATTCTCGAATGTGCAGAGCAAGGGCACGGAACGGTTAGTGATTTGACTCTAGCCGGGCGAGCGGTGGCAATCGGACTTCATGGCCTTAATCGCGCGACTGGCCCCAAGACTCGACCGCCTCCAACCACTTTTGCCACGAATCATCCTCTCACCTTTGATTAGGGCCATGCCTCTGGTTCGGATCCATTTGGTTTGGTCATGCCTGACGTGTGTCGTCTAGACATCGTCGTGCGTCGGGCCTCTTCTTTCCAGCCGAAGGAGGGCGAACTCGCCGCGAAGAGCCAGACCTACGCCCCATTCGCGCGCAAACGCCGCATAACGCGGATCGTCGGTGATGCCTGAACTCCGCACCGCGTGAAGGCCGAGCCGAAGCGACCAGATCACCACCAGTGCTGCGACCAGCCATTGCCTTGGGCTCGGTGATATGCCCGCGGCCGGCCACAGCGCGCTTGCCGCGCCGGCAAGCCCGACCGAAAACGTCCAGATGGTATCGACCCAGCCAGAATTGCCGTGCGCTGCTGCACCATCCACGCGCCCGCCATCAGCAGCGAGAGCGACAGCGCGATCGCGGCCAGCGCCTCAAGATAGAGAATCATTGAAACCTCTGTTAACCGCCTGAGCCGTCAAAGCTTTGCATAAATACGTCGAAGCCTAAGCCGGGTTTCACGCGGAAGTTCCCGCCCGCTGCCGCCGATTGAGGTGCAACGGCCTTTTTTCTCGGGCTCGCTGTGCCATATTGGGGCCCCGAAAGCGCTTTCCCGTAACGGATGACATCGGCAATGCCCGCAGGCCCCTCTTCCCGCTCCACGATGGAGATCGAACTGGCCAAACTTTCCTCGCCACGGATTTTCCTGGTCCGGATGCTGGTGTTCCTGGTGCTGTGCGCGCTGGTGACGATCGTGCTCTACCGGCAGATCATCACGGCCTTCTTCGCCAATCCCGGGCTTAACGCGCTGATCGGCGCGGTGCTTTTGATCGGCATCATCCTGTCGTTCCGCCAGGTGATCCGGCTTTATCCGGAAGTCGCCTGGGTCAATAATTTCCGCATCGCCGATCCGGGGCTCGCGATCGACCGCCACCCGACGCTGCTGGCGCCGATGGCGGCGATCCTCGGCGGCGAACGCAGCGGGAGGATGATCATCTCGCAGCAGACCATGCGGCATCTGTTGGACTCCATTGCCACGCGGCTCGATGAGGCCCGCGACATTTCGCGCTACATGACCGGGCTATTGGTGTTCCTCGGACTGCTCGGCACCTTCTGGGGCCTGATCGAAACCGTAGGTTCCGTCGGCAAGGTGATCGACGGCCTCAAGGTCGGCGGCGACGCCAGCGCGCTGTTCGACACGCTGAAGGAAGGCCTCGCCGCGCCGCTCGGCGGCATGGGGATTTCGTTTTCGTCCTCGCTGTTTGGCCTCGCCGGCTCGCTGATTCTCGGCTTTCTCGACCTGCAATCGAGCCAGGCGCAAAACCGGTTCTATACCGACCTTGAGGACTGGCTCGCCTCCACCGTGCGCGGATATACCGGGGAGACCGGCGCCGGCGGCGAGCTGCAAGCCGCGCTGGAGCGGCTGCGGCTGAGCCTGGAAGAAGGCGGCGCCGGCCGCGCCACCACCGCGGCGATGGCCAATCTCGCCGAAGCCATTCAGGGCCTGGTCGCGCATATGCGGACCGAACAGCAGATGATCCGCGAATGGGCCGACGGCCAGGGCGAGCAGAACCGCGAGATCAAGCGGCTGCTTGAACGGATCGCCCGCCAGCCGGAGAAGAGTTAGAAAACACGTTTTCAAGCGAATTGGGTACCGGTTCGCGTGAAGTAAACGCGTCAAGTAAGGAGATCGTGCCCCGGACGCAGTGCGGCGTACTGGACGCCGCACTGCAGAGCCGGGGTCCATCTCTCATAGTCCACATAGGTCCCGGCTCTGCGGAGCAGCGTTGCACGCTGCACCGCGTCCGGGACACGAGAGTAACGGAGACTTTGAATGGCCCTTGCCCGCGCGCGCCGCAGTGAGAGCGGATTCAACTACTGGCCGGGTTTCGTCGATGCGCTGTCGACGCTGGTGCTCTCGATCGTGTTTCTGCTCTCGGTCTTCCTGGTGGTGCAATTCTTCCTGTCGCAAGAGGTCACCGGCAAGGACAAGGCGCTGGAACAGCTCAACGCCAGGATCGCGGAATTGAACGATCTGTTGTCGCTGGAAAAGCTCGGCAAACTCAGTCTGGAAGACACACTGACACAGGTGCGGGCGGGTCTCGCCTCCGCCGAGACCGAGCGCGACCGCGTCAAGGGCCTCTATGAAGGTCTCGCCGGCGCAGGCAGCGACGCCGCCAGCCGCGCGGGCGAGCTCAACAAGGCGCTGGATTCCGAAAAGCAGGTGTCATCGCGCGCGCTGGCGCAGATCGAGGTGTTGAACCAGCAGATCAGCGCGCTGCGTCGCCAGCTCGCCGCCCTCGAAGAAGCGCTGCAAGCTTCCGAGAAACGCGACCGGGAATCCCAGGGGCGGATCGCCGATCTCGGCCAGCGGCTCAACGTCGCGCTGGCGCAACGGGTGCAGGAATTGTCGCGCTACCGTTCCGAATTCTTCGGGCGCTTACGCGCCATTCTCGGCAACCGGCCGGACATTCGGATCGTCGGCGACCGGTTTGTGTTCCAGTCGGAAGTGTTCTTCGACTCCGGACAGGCGCTGCTGTTGCCCGAGGGCCGCGCTGAGCTCGAAAAACTCGCGACCGCGCTGATTGACCTCGACAAGCAAATCCCGAGCGAAATCGCCTGGGTGCTGCGGGTCGATGGCCATACCGACATCCGGCCGATCAACAGCCCGCTGTTCAAGTCGAACTGGGAATTGTCGTCGGCGCGCGCGATCTCGGTGGTGCAGTATCTGATTTCGCTCGGCGTGCCGGCGCAGCGGCTGGTCGCGGCCGGCTTCGCCGAATTCCAGCCGCTCGACATCGGTGTCAGCGAAGAGGCCTATCGGCGCAACCGCCGCATCGAGCTGAAGCTGACGGAACGGTAGGACTCGTGTCCCGGACAAGCGAGCGCTCGCGAGCGACGATCCGGGACCCAGATATCCAGATACCATGACCCCGATATAATGATAAAGATTCTTCCGCTGGGTCCCGGGTCTCGTTCCGCTCGGGCGATGCCCTCGCACCACTCGCCCGGGACACGATGACTTCGCAATTCACCTTACGTCCCTATCGCGCCGAAGACGAAGAGGCGACCATCGCGCTGTGGCTAAAGACCTGGCAGCACGCCTATCCCTCGATCGATTTTGCCGCGCGCGTGCCGTGGTGGCGCGAGCGCTGGCGCAGCGAACTGGTGCCGAATGCCGCGATCATCGTCGCCGAAGATGGCGGAGAACTGGTCGGGTTCGTGACCATCGATGCGAAAAATTATCTCGACCAGCTCGTGGTCGCCGCCGATCATTGGGGCTCGGCGCTCGCCGACCTCTTGGTCAACGAGGCGAAACGTCGGTCGCCCGATCGCATCACGCTATTGGTCAATACCGACAACTCCCGTGCGATCCGCTTCTACGAACGTAACGGTTTTATTCATGCCGGTTATGGCGTCAATCCGACGTCGGGAAAGCCGGTGTTGCGGATGGAGTGGAAGGGATGACCTATGCCGTCATTGCGAGGAGCCAACGGGTTGCGCGAATGCGCGCCCGATGACAGGCTCCGCGACGAGGCAATCCAGCTTCTCGCTGCGGCTGCATGGATTGCTTCGCTTCGCTCGCAATGACGGAAGCAGACGAAATCTCACGCGCCCTCGAACTGCAACCGCGCCAGCCGGGCATAAAGTCCGCCTGCGGCGACCAGCGAGGCGTGGGTGCCCTGTTCGACGATGCGGCCCTGATCCAGCACCATGATCCGGTCACAGGACAGAACGGTGGCCAACCGATGCGCGATCACCAGCGTGGTGCGGTGGCGCATCAATTCCTCGAGCGCTGTCTGCACCAGCGTCTCGGATTCGGCATCGAGCGAGGACGTCGCCTCGTCGAGCAACAACAGCGGCGCATCGCGCAGGATCGCGCGCGCAATCGCGATGCGCTGGCGCTGGCCGCCCGACAGCGTGACGCCGCGCTCGCCGAGCGGCGCGTCGAAACCGCCGGGCAGGCGGCGGATGAATTCGCTGGCATGCGCGAGATCCGCGGCGCGCTCGACCTCGGCATCGCTCGCCTCGGGCCGGCCGAAGCGGATGTTGTCGCGCGCGGTCGCGGCGAACACCACCGAATCCTGCGGCACCAGCGCGATTCGCGCGCGTACCTGGTGCGGATCGGCGGCCTTGATCGGCACGCCGTCAAGCGAGATGGTGCCGGAAGCCGGATCGTAGAACCGCAGCAGCAGATGAAACAGCGTGCTCTTGCCGGCGCCCGAGGGGCCGACGATCGCGACCTTCTCGCCGGCGCGCACCGACAGCGTCACGCCATCGACCGCCAGCGCATCCGGCCGGGTCGGATAGGCGAAGCTGACGTTCTCGAACCCGACGTCGCCGCGCGCGGGCTCGGGCAAGGCGCGCGGTGACGCCGGTGTGGTGATCTGCGATTTGACGCGAAGAATCTCGAACAATCGTTCGGAGGCGCCGGAGGCGGCCGAGACTTCGCCCCAGACTTCGCTGAGCTGGCCGAGCGCCAACGCTGCAAACGCCGCATACAACACGAACTGGCCGAGCCGGCCCGGGGTGATCGAGCCGGTCAGCACATCGTTCGATCCGATCCATAGGATCACCACAACACTGGTAAAAACGATGAAGATGATGATGGCGGTCAGCAAAGCGCGCGCGCGGGTCGAGTTGCGGGCGGCGTCATAGGCCTGCTCGACTTCGCCGCCGAAGCGCGCATTGGCGAGCCGCTCGCCGGTATAGGCCTGCACGGTGCGAATGGCGCCGACCAGTTCGGAGGCATAGGCGCTCGCCTCCGCTAGCGTGTCCTGGGCGTTGCGCGACAGCCGGCGCACCCAGCGCCCGAATGCCACCAGCGGCAGCACGATCACCGGAATAGCCAACAATACGAGGCCGGAAAGCCTCGGGCTGGTGATCACCATCATCGCGGTCGCGCCGATGAACAGCATAAAGTTGCGCAGCGCAATCGATACCGAGGCGCCGACCGCGGATTTGATCTGGGTGGTGTCGGCGGTCAGCCGCGACATCAACTCGCCGCTGCGCGAGGAGTCAAAGAACGCCGGCGACAGCGAAATCAGATGAGCGAACACGTCGCGCCGCAGATCGGCGACGATGCGCTCGCCGATGGTCATCACCAGATAGAACCGCGACGCGCTGGCGGAAGCCAGCACTGCGACCACCGCGATCATCACGCTGAAATAGCTGTTGATCCTGGCGATGCCCTCAGGGGTGAAGCCGAAGTCGATCATCCGCCGCACCGCGACCGGCACCACCAGCGTGGTGACCGCGGCGACCGTCAACGCGACAAGCGCGAGGGCGGCGCGGCCGCGGTAGCGCGCCACGTATGGCGCCAGTGCCAGCAGCGGACGAAGCCGCGCGCTGCGCTTGGGCAGCGGTAACGCCAAAGCCGCTTCGATAGAGGACGCCGTTTCGATGGCAGACGTCTGTCCGGCGGCCATATCGCCCCGCGGTGCCGCGCCGTCACGCCGGTCTTCAAGCCGTTCCACTGCGCTCATGAGTTCTCAACCAATCGCTTTGCCATCCCCAGATAGGCCCCATGGCCTGCGCTGGCAAATCCGGGACGAACTCAATTCGGCAGGATACTTGGCTTGTTTTGCGGGGTGGCTTGCGTTATAGAGCCGCCCAAATCCGTCATCGACAACCGAAACACGGGCGCCGGCGCGCCAAAGGATCTGCCATGAAAGCCGAAATTCACCCGAATTATCATATGATTACGGTGGTCATGACCGACGGCACCGAGTACCAGACGCGCTCGACCTGGGGCAAGCCAGGCGACAAACTGAACCTCGACATCGACTCCAAGTCGCATCCGGCGTGGATCGGCGGCGCCCAGCAGATCCTCGATCGCGGCGGCCGGGTGTCGCGGTTCCAGAAGAAGTTCTCGGGATTCCTCAAGAAGGAGTGAGCCGGCTTATCCGTCTCGTTCCAAGCAAATGCCAAAAAAACGCCCCTGCTCAGTCTGGGGCGTTTTTATTTCGCGCGATGCCAACCTCGTCATTGCGAGCGCCAGCGAAGCAATCCATCGCGCCACAGGCAAGCGTGGATTGCTTCGTCCGCTCTGCTCCTCGCAAAGATGGGGAGTTGAGACAAACCTACCGCTCGAACGCAGCCTTGAGGCGGTTGAGCTGGGGCACCAGCGGATTGCCGATCGGGGCGCGTTCGGTGGCTGAGGCGTGGATCGTGGCATCGAGACGGCGCACCTTGGCTTGCAGGGCCATCGAACGGGCGATCAGGTCCTGTAAGTGCGGAGGCAGTTTTTCGATGATTTCGTCCGGGCCAGGATCGGCGGCCGAGAGCTTGACCTTGGTCTTTTCGCGATTGGCCTGGGTCAGCGTCATCTCGCCTTCCTTGACCGCGCGATGCAGCAACAGCCATGACGCCAATTGCATCAACCGGGTGGTCAGGCGCATGCTTTCAGTGGCGTAAGTGAGACTGACGGAGCGGTCGAGCGCCTTGGCCTCGGCGCGGCCGACCCCGTCCAGATAGGCGGCCGTCTCCTCAACCAGGTCCATACCTTCGCGGAACAAGGTCCCGAATGCCGCCGAATTGGTCAGCCGCTCGCTGAATTGGACGAGCGGGCTTTCGCCTTGCGAACGGTCCGACATCGTTAACGCCTCACGCCACTCTATACGCTGCCGGCTTGGCCGCCGGGTTATGATAAACAAATCATTGCGCGCTCTTGGGCTGGAGTCCAGCCGCAAGCATTTTTATGGTTTCCAGCTTGTGGGGGGTGGGAGAGCCGAGGATGTCCCAAAAAAAAGCCGCCGTTTCCGGCGGCTTTTGAGTTGATAACAGGGAGGCGTCAAACAGAGTGGACAGGAGCCACTCGGTGTCCAAAAGAGGACGCCCCAGTCATAAGCGAGAAAGCTTAATCGATCGTAAACGAACGATTTCTTTTAAGGTTTGTTTGCCATGTCGGCCATTGGCCGAGTTGCCGGTCTCGTGCCCCGGATGCGGCGCAGCGCGCAGCCCCTTGCGTAGCGGTGCACCGCTGATCCGGGGCCGATTTTGCTTGACGAAAGTGTGGGTCCCGGCCCTGCGGAACAGCGTAAGGACGCTGCACCGCGTCCGGGACACGTAGGTAGCAGCTGACGTCACGACTTGAAAAAGCTGGCGGCGGCATCCTTCGAGGCGCGCTTCTTGGTCATGGCCGCCTGCAATCGCTCGATCTCGGAGGTCAAAAGCGCGATCCGCTCGGTGAGTTCCTCGACCGACAGCAGCGAGAGGTCCTGCCCGATCTCGTGGGTGATTTTCTTTCGCGGCTTGTCGTCGTCCTCGATGGCCATGTGCGCTACTCCGTACTCAAACAAAGGCGATGAATCAGTTGCCAGGGCGAACGCCGCTGCTAATCAGATGCCTCTCTAAAACTGCACGATGATGCGATTAGATTGAATCGCATCATGATCCAAATCTCCTCGTTTATCGCATGATCTCCGCAAACCCCTGCGTTTGCCGCAAGGGAAAGCCGGTTCCCACCTTGCGCTAACGCGGCCCTTCGGGTCCGGATCATGCTTTAATGTTTGGCCAAGGACAAATCATGGAAAAAGCCCCTCTTCAAATGACCGTCATCGGCATCAGCAAGCCCGGCGGTCCGGAAGTGCTGTTGCCGGAAACCCGCAGCGTGCCGACGCCGGGAGCAAACGAAATCCTGATCAAGGTCGTCGCCGCCGGCGTCAACCGTCCCGATGTCGCCCAGCGTTCCGGCTCCTATCCGCCGCCGCCCGGGGCGAGTGATTTGCCCGGCCTTGAAGTGGCCGGCGAAGTCGCAGCGCTCGGCGCCGGAAGCCACAAGCACAAACTCGGCGACAAGGTGATGTCGCTGGTGGCCGGCGGCGGCTACGCGCAATATTGCATCGCACAGGATGCCCAGGCGATGGCCGTGCCACCGGCGCTGTCGATCCTGGAGGCCGGCGCTACGCCGGAAACGCTGATGACGGTCTGGCACAACGTGTTCGAGCGCGGCGCCTTGAAGCCGGGCGAGACACTTCTGGTCCACGGCGGCTCCTCCGGCATCGGCACCATGGCGATCCAGCTTGCCAAGGCGTTCGGGTCCAAAGTGATCGTTACCGTCGGGTCGAAGGCGAAGGCGGATGCCTGCCTTAAGCTCGGCGCCGACCACGCCATTAACTACAAGACCGAGGACTTCGTCGCGGCCGTCAAGACCATGACATCCGGAACCGGTCCCGACGTCATTCTCGACATGGTCGGCGGCGATTACATCGAGCGCAATTACGACGCGGCCGCAATCGATGGACGCATCGTCCAGATCGCATTGCTCGGTGGGCCCAAGGCAACCGTCAATTTCGCCAAGCTGATGATGAAAAGGCTGCACCACACCGGCTCGACGCTGCGGCCCCGAAGTAATGCGGACAAGGCGGCGATGGTCGCCGCCATCGAGGCCAAGGTGATGCCGCTACTCCGCCAAGGCCATATCAAGCCCCTGATCGACAGCACTTTCCCGCTGGAAAAGGCCGCCGATGCGCACCGGCGCATGGAGACCAGCGAACATATTGGCAAAATTGTGTTGACCCTTTAACGCTCGCGACCGAAGTCCGACCGGAAACCCTTTGATTTCCTTCGCATTCATGTCATTTATCCGGCAACGTCGGGCGGTTCGCATCGCCCGCAGCCGATGTTGATCGCGGAGAACTGACATTGCGTCTGATCAGGTGCCTTGCGCCCCTCGCGCTGGGCCTCGTGATTTGTGCCGCCGCCGCGCCGCCGGCGCGCGCCATCGACGCTGTCAGCGTCCGCGGTGATGCGCCTGCGATCGACCTGACCGCGGTGCTCGATCATCAGCGCAGCGACGCCGACCGCATTCAAGTCTCGACCGCGCCGGGCACCGACGGCATCGTCCGCCGCATTGAAGTGCGGGCCCGCGAAGGTGGGCAGAACTGGGTGGTATTCGCGCTCGCCAACAACACCGACGACCAGCTCGATCGTCTGATCGTCGCCCCGCATTACCGCATCGTGTCGTCGGGGCTGCTGTGGCCTGATCTCGGATTGTCGAGGATTGCGACCATTACGCCGTCGACCGGCGATCGCCCGGAGCGGCAGGAGAGCGCGACCGCGGACATTTTCCGCATCACGCTCGATCCCGGCGCCGTCATCACCTTTGTCGCGGAGCTGCGCACCGATAAATTGCCGCAGCTCTATCTGTGGGAGCCTGACGCCTACAAGGACAAGGTCAACTCGTTCACACTGTATCAGGGCATCGTAATCGGCATCTCCGGCCTTTTGGCGCTGGTGCTGACCATCCTGTTCGTGGTCAAGGGCAGCATCATGTTTCCCGCCGCCGCCGCGTTGGCATGGGCGGTGCTGATCTATATCGGCGTCGATTTCGGCTTCTGGGGCAAGGTGCTCGACATGTCGAACAATGCCGAGCGGGTCTGGCGCGCCGGCGGCGAAGCCATCCTGGCCGCGACGCTATTGGTGTTCCTGTTTGCCTATCTCAATCTCAGCCGCTGGCACGTGCGCTATTCCCATATCACGGTCGGCTGGCTGGTTTTCCTAGGCTCGCTGGTGGCGCTGGCTTTGTTCGACCCCGCGGTCGCCTCCGGCATCGCGCGGATGTCGCTGGTCTTGATCGCGTTCGCTGGGTTTGCGCTGATCGTCTATCTGTCGACCCATGGCTTCGACCGCGCGGTGCTGTTGATCCCGACCTGGTTCCTGCTGGTGGTCTGGGTGATCGCCGCCGGCATGACGGTGGCGGGCAGCGTCACCAACGACATTGTCGGCCCGGCGTTGCTCGGCGGCCTGGTTTTGATCGTGATGCTGATCGGCTTTACCGTGATGCAGCACGCCTTCGCCGGCGGCGGCGCCACCACCGGCATCGTCTCCGATATCGAGCGCCGGGCGCTGGCGCTGACCGGCTCGGGCGACCTGATCTGGGACTGGGACGTCTCCGCTGACAAGGTCTTCACCAGCCCCGAGACCGAAAGCCTGCTCGGCTTGAAACGCGGCACGCTGGAAGGCCCGGCCGCGAAATGGCTCGAGGTGCTGCATCCGCTCGATCAGGACCGCTTCCGTGCCGCGCTCGACAGCGTGCTCGACCAGCGTCGCGGCCGGCTGGTGCAGGATTTCCGGCTGCGCACGCCGGACGGTCACTTCATGTGGTTCGCGCTGAAGGCCCGTCCCGTGGTCGGTTCCGACGGCGAGGTGTCGCGCGTGGTGGGTACGCTGACCGACGTCACCGAGGCCAAGAACGCCGAGGAGCGCATGCTCCATGACTCCGTCCACGACAATCTCACCGGCCTGCCGAACCGCAAATTGTTCATCGACCGCTTGAGCGCGGTCGCCAATTTCGCCAAGACCGTGCCGAACCTGCGGCCGACGCTGATGGTGATCGACCTCGACCGCTTCAAGCAGGTCAACGATTCCGTCGGCATCGCGGTCGGCGATTCGATTCTGCTGACGCTGGCGCGGCGGCTGACCCGCATCCTCAAACCCCAGGACACGCTGGCGCGGCTTGCCGGCGACCAGTTCGGCCTGATCCTGATGTCGGAGCAGGATCCGGCGCGCATCACCGCCTTCGCCGAGACCATCCGCAAGACCATCCGCGCGCCGATCGCCTTCAACGACCGCGAGATTTTTCTGACCGCCTCGATCGGACTTGCGCTCTCCGATCCGCAAGTACAGCTCTCCGACGAGATCATCAAGGACGCCGAGCTTGCGATGTATCACTCCAAGCGGATCGGCGGCGACCGCATCGATGTTTACAAGCCGGCGATGCGGGCGCGAAAAACCGACCGGCTGACGCTGGAGTCCGAATTACGCCGCGCCATCGAGCGGGAGGAAATCACCATCCTGTATCAGCCGATCGTGCGGCTGGAAGATCGCTCGATCGCGGGCTTCGAGGCTTTGGCGCGCTGGGATCATCCCAAACTCGGGCGGATGTCGCCGGTGGAATTCATCACCATCGCCGAGGAGATCGGGCTGATCGTCGATCTCGGCATGTTCGTGCTCGACCAGACCGCCAAGCAGCTCGCGATCTGGCAGCGCGCGATGCGTTCGCGCGAGCCGATCTTCGCCAGCGTCAACGTCTCCTCGCGGCAATTGCTGCGGCACGATTTGATTCACGACATCCGCACCGTATTGTCGCGCTCCTCGGTGGCGCGCGGCACGCTGAAACTTGAATTGACGGAATCGCTGGTGATGGAGAATCCGGAACACGCCGCCCAGATGCTGACGCGGATCCGCGAGCTCGGCACCGGGCTGTCGCTGGACGATTTCGGCACCGGCCATTCCTCGCTCGCTTACCTGCAGCGCTTTCCGTTCGACACCATCAAGATCGACCAGTCCTTTGTGCGCACCACGAGCCGCGGCACAAGGCCGGTGATTCTCAAATCGATCATCGCACTTGCCCACGACCTCGGCATGGACGTGGTCGCCGAAGGCGCCGAGACCGATTCCGACGCGGTCGAGCTCTACCAGTTGGGCTGCGAGTACGCGCAAGGCTTCGCCTTCGGCGAGCCGATGGACGCCGATGCCGCGATGCGGCTATTGACCGAAGAGCGGCTCGAGGCGGCGAGCTAGGCGCGCTGCTACCGCGTCCATCCACAAACGGCTGTCATTCTTGGAAAGCCAAAATTGGCGATGTAGTGGAGTGGATTTGACATTCGCTCCCCACCTAGCCCGAGCTTATATAGCGAATGTCAAATCCAAAACTCCACTACAAACCTGTATTTGCTAGTGGTCCTTTTGATTCTAACATTCGCAACAATGGCTGCCGAAACGGGATGCGAATGTTAGAATCGGACCACTAGAGCCTTTTCCGTTTCGATTGAATCGAAACGGGGCTCTAGATTCTTGATTTGACGCGTTTTCTTGACGCGAACCGGTCTCCACTTCGCTTGAAAACGCTCTAGCCGCCGCGCCCGATGCTTGATCAGCTGCGGCGACCCGCGACCGCTCCACCCCATCCACTTTGACCAGGCGCGAGCACGACGACGGTCGCGCCCGGCTTCACCCGATCAAAGAGATCGATGACATCCTCGTTGGTCATCCGGATGCAACCGGATGAAATAGCCTGGCCGATATATTCCGGCTGGTTGGTGCCGTGAATGCGATACAGGGTGTCCTTCTTGCCCTCGTAGAGATAGAGCGCCCGCGCGCCCAGCGGATTGGCCGGACCACCTGGAACGCGTTCCGGGTAGGGGCCGAGCCGCGCCTGAATCTCCGGCGTCGGGATCCAATCAGGCCATTCAGCCATTCGGCCCACCGTGGCGACGCCCGACCAGGCCAACGCCTCTTCGCCCACTGCCACGCCGTAGCGGATCGCCTTGCCTCCCGGCAGGACGTAATAAAGATAACGCGCGTCGGTATCGACAAGGATCGTTCCCGGTCTCTCCTTGTACGAATAGTCGACAATATGCCGACGATATTGCTCCGAAATATTCGCCTGCCCGTAGGGCGCCTGGGCCAGCAACTGCCGGTCCCTCGAAGTAAAGCTTGTCTCCGACGACGGTGACAGCGTCGATTGCATGCAGCCGCCGAGAACCAACCCGAGCAGCCCTACCAGCAACGACGCGCGCCTGAAACTCGGCACCCCTGCCCTCCAACGCATGAGTTTGCCTCATTTGTTTCTCGAATAGTGCAGAAATCAAGGCGTGGAGCCAGTGCTATGAATATCGGACAAAACCCGACGCCATTGACAGCGGCTGGAAATCCGGATCGAGGCCGCGCCGCGCACCCTTCCGTTCAGAGTTTGGCGCGGGCAAACCTACTTCATCCGCTTGAACCGCACCCGCTTGCCATCGGCGAGGCGGGTGGCGATGTAGCCGCCGGCAAGACAAGCCTCGCGCTGCGGCATCTTCTCCTGCGGGCTGCGCAAGGTCTCCCACCATGAAGCGCGTTGTGCCGCGCGCGGCAGCGCAGCGTCGATGATCGCCTCGATCTCATCGAAACTCAGCACGAATTCGGGAAGCTTCTGCTTTTTCAGATAGTCCCGCAGGGCGTCGTAATCGTTCACAGGCGAACTCGGTGGATGTTCAAGCACTCGAAACTGTCGGTGGTGGCCTGACGAACTGTCGCCAAGCCCATCATTGCGAGCGCAAGCGAAGCAATCTAGACTCGTCATTCCGGGATGGTCCGAAGGACCACACCCGGAAATTCGAGATTCTCCGATGTGCAATTGCACATCGTAGTTCGATGCTCACGAATCGCCCCGGAATGACGTCAGAGCGCAGCTCCACCGTCACTTCCCCAGATACTTCTTCATTTCGGCGCGCAGGCCGTCGCGGAGGTCGGCGCGCGCCATGCCGAAGGCGATGTTGGCGCGGAGAAAGCCGGCCTTGGAGCCGCAATCATGCCGCTCGCCCTTGAACTCAACGCCAAAGAATTTTTGCGTTTTCGCGAGCCCGATCATCGCATCGGTAAGCTGAATCTCACCGCCGGCGCCGCGCTCCAGGGTTTGCAGGATCTTGAAGATTTCCGGCTGCAGGATGTAACGCCCGGTGATCGACAGATTGGACGGCGCGGTGCCCTTGGGCGGCTTCTCCACCATGCCGTCGACTTCGAACACATTGCCTTGCGCGTGGCGTTTGCCGACGCCGCAGATGCCGTATTGGTGGGTGAGATGATCGGGCACGGCTTCCACCGCGATCAGGTTGGACTTGGCGCCGAGCTTGCCTGCGGCCTCGATCATCTGCGCAAGGCAACCCGGTGTATGGAGCACGAGTTCATCCGGCAGCACCACCGCGAACGGCTCGTTGCCGACGATGTCGCGCGCGCACCACACCGCGTGGCCGAGGCCAAGCGGCGCCTGCTGGCGGGTAAAACTCATGGCGCCGGCTTCCGGCTGGTCGCGGGCCAGGATCTCCATTTCCGCCTTCTTGCCGCGCGCGGCCAGCGTGGCGTCGAGTTCAAACATCCGGTCGAAATGGTCCTCGATCACGCCCTTGTTGCGCCCGGTGACGAAGATGAAATGTTCGATGCCGGCTTCCCTCGCCTCGTCGACGACGTACTGGATCAGCGGCTTGTCGACGATGGTCAGCATTTCCTTCGGCATCGCCTTGGTGGCGGGCAGGACGCGGGTGCCGAGACCGGCGACCGGGAAGACGGCTTTGCGGATTTTCATGGGACGTCGGGCTGCCTTCGGAGAGCTTGCGGGAACAACATCTTGATCGCATGTTGGTAGCTGGTTTGCAGCCGGGAACAAAGGCGGTTGTGGGAGGCAGGCTCCCCCGTCCCATCCTCTCTTTCTTGAGCAGGGCGCAAACCCCTAGATCATGATGCGATTAAGCTCGATCGCTTCATGATCTGATCTCTTTGTTTGAGCATGCTCTCCGCGCAATCGCTACGCGTTTGTTAGCTAAGGGAAAACCGGTTTTCCACTTGGCGCTAACGCGGCCCTTCGGTCCCGATCATGCTCTAACGCAAAAATCCCGTAATTGTTAAGCTATTGGAAAGCGTGGCGAGGCCTTTTGGGAGCGGGTTGTTTCATGGCCCCGGCGGGTGGAGCAGATGACGCGAGCAACAGGACCGAAGGCAATGGGACGAACCGGCGGGGTAATGTTCGTAGCGGCGCTAGCTTGGTGCGGAGGGGCGCACGCGCAATCCTCCGGCGGTCCGCTCGACTTTCTCGGCAATATTTTCAGCGGTTCGTCCTCGAAAAGCGGCCAGACCCCGCCCGCCGCGGCCGCGCAACCAACCCCTGCTGGAGGTGGGGCCCCACCGCCCTGGAGCGGCGAGGACGGCGCCTCCGGCCACCCGCTGATGACGGCCAGCGCGATCCGCGAGGCGGCGGCGAATTTCGATAATTGCGTCGCCTCGATGTGGCCGGACGCCGCGCGGCGCAATGTCTCACAGGCCAGCTTTCAGCGCTTCACCGCGGGCCTCACCCCCGACCTGCGCATCATGGATTTGATGGATTCGCAGCCGGAGTTCACCAAGTCGATCTGGAATTATCTCGACATCCTGGTGAACGATGACCGCCTCGCCAGGGGCCGCGAGATCCTTAGCCAGTACAAACCGCAGTTCGATGCGACCGAAAAAGCCTATGGCGTCGACCGCTACGTGATCGCGGCGATCTGGGGCATCGAGTCCAATTACTCGACGCAGATCGGTGACCGCAGCGTGCTGCAATCCACCGCGACGCTCGCCTGCATCGGCCGGCGCCAGAAATATTTCAGGGATGAGTTCCTGTCCGCGCTGGAGATCTTGCATAAAGGCGATCTGCGCCCCGAGCAGATGCGGGGCTCCTGGGCCGGCGCGTTCGGACCCACGCAATTCATGCCGACGGCTTTCAAGCGCTATGCCGTCGACGCCGATGGCGATGGCCGCCGCGATGTCGTCGACAATCCGGCCGACCTGATCGCCTCCACCGCCAACAACCTGAAGAAGGACGGCTGGCAGGCCGGCCAGTCCTGGGGCTACGAAGTGGTGGTGCCGAAGGGTTTTAATTACATGCTGGCGGATCGCGCGAAAGCGATGACGATGCCGCAGTGGGAACATGTTGGCCTCAAGCGTGCCAACGGCCAGCCGTTCCCGCCTTCGCCTGAAAAGGCCTATCTGCTGGCGCCCGCCGGTGCCGAGGGGCCGGGGTTTCTGATGCTGCAGAATTTCCGTGTGATCATGAAATACAATCCCGCGGAAGCCTATGCGCTGGCGATCGGCCATTTCGCCGACCGGCTACGCGGCGGAGCGCCCTTCGTGCAGCCTTGGCCGCGGCAGGAACGGGAATTGTCGCGCGCCGAGCGGCTGGAACTGCAACAGCTTCTCGCCCAGCGCGGGTTCTATCGCGGCACCCCGGACGGCCAATTCGGCGGCGAAACCCGGGAGGCGCTGCGCGGCTTCCAGGCCTCGATCGGGGCGCCCGCGGACGGATTTGCCTCCTCCGAAGTGCTGGAACGGCTCCGCGGGCGGTGATTTCAGCCGATCCTAACCCGATAGTTACCCTGTTCAGGCCCGACCGGCACCAGGCGGGAAAATTCGTTCCCAGCCGCTTGCGGATTATGTTCTACGGAGATTCCGCAGATTCTGGAACGATAGCGGGCGATGCCCGGTTGATGACTTCGAAATCTGCCCGCTTGCAGCCTGATTCGGGTGATAAAGTTGATATAGTGGCTGCCTGAGCCACCCATCGCGACCGAGCCGCATGCCAAAGACAAGATCCTTTTTCCGGGTGTTCACCGAGACCGGCCCGCTGGTTGTTTTGGCCGTCGCGGTCGCGCTGCTGTTTGGGGTCGTGGCACCTGCTTCCGCGCAATTCTTCAATTTCGGCGGACCGCCGCGGCCGCAACCGCAACCGCAAGCGCCGCCGCGAAGCGGATTTGGCGGCTGGTTCGGCGGTGACCTGTTCACACCATTCCAGCAGCAAGCGCCGAAGCGGATCGAGAATTACTCCAAGGCGCCGCCGCCGGAAAAACGCGAGACCATACCGGAACGCAACGTGCTGGTGCTCGGCGACGGCATGGCCGATTGGCTCGCCTATGGTCTGGAGGACGCCTATGTCGAGCAGCCGGACATGGGCGTGATCCGCCGACACAAAACCATCTCCGGCCTGATCAGATACCAGCCCAAGGGCGATCCGGTGGATTGGCCCGCCGCGGCCAGGGTGATCCTTTCGACCGAGAAGCCCGATGTCATCGTCGTCATGCTCGGTCTCAGCGACCGCATGGCGATGCGTGAGCCGGCGGCCGAGAAATCCGACGGCAAGCCGGGCGACAAAAAGAGCGACAAGAAGGACGCCCGCGCGAAAGGCGATGGCAAGTCAGGCGAGGTGAAATCCCCAGGGAAGGGCGATGAGGCGACCGATGGCGCCGCGGCAAAGCCCGACGACAAGGCGGTCGATGCCGAATTGTCCCCGGACGACAACGCCGACAATGGCGAGGCTTCACCGATCATCACGCCGGAGCGCGGCACGCGCTCGCCGACTGGCCTCGTTGAGTACCGCGACGAACGCTGGGTCGAACTCTACAGCAAGAAGATCGACGAAATGATCTCGGTCGTGAAATCCAAGGGCGTGCCGGTGCTGTGGGTCGGCTTGCCCGCGGTGCGCGGCGCCAGGGCAACGTCGGACATGCTGTTCCTGGATTCGCTGTATCGCGAAGCCGCCGCCAAGGCCGGCATCACCTATGTCGACGTCTGGGACGGATTTGTCGATGAGGCCGGCCGCTTCCTGCAGCAGGGCCCCGACTTCGAGGGCCAGATCCGGCGCCTACGCTCCTATGACGGCGTGTATTTCACCAGGCCCGGCGCGCGCAAGCTGGCGCATTATGTCGAGCGCGAGATCACGCGGCTGTTGGCGGCGCGTTCCGGGCCGATCGCGCTGCCGAGCGAACCCGCAACCCCCGATGCCAATGCACAGCCGGGCCAGCCCGCGCCGCGTCCGCTGGCCGGACCGATCCTGCCGCTGGTGGCTTCCTCGGTCGGCACCGACCAATTGCTTGGCGGCGCGGGTTCGCGCCCGGCCGCCGTCGATGCGCTGGTCGCACGAACCCTGGTCAAGGGCGAACCGCTTGCGCCGCCGCCCGGCCGTGCCGATGACTTCGCCTGGCCGCGCCGCGAAATCGGCCGCGAGCAGGCCAAAGGCGAACCGGTAGCGTCGGTTTCGCCGGATGGAATGCCATCCGGCCCGGCGTCGCCGCCGAAGCCGAAGAAGCCTGTTTCGGTTCAGCCGGCCACGCCGCCTCAATCGGGCCCGCCGGCATTCCGGAATTTCTTCGGCCTTGGAAGCCCACCACCGCGTCAGGTGCAGCCGCAGCCCCGCGCGCCCAACGTGCCGCGACCGCCGGGCAATGTCGGGCGGTCGGCGTCGGTGCCGCCGGGCAATGTCACGCGATGATTTCTTTCCTCACCGCGGCACGCCGATAGGCACGACCTCCCGGAGGTGCCATCGAACATCCGCAAATCGCGTGCCCTTCATCGCCGTTTTTCCCGCGCCACCTCGCTTTGACCCTCAACGACGACGCCGGTACCCGGCCTCAGCCTAAATAGCGCCAGCGCGGCGGCGGCCGGCGCGGCGGACGCGTCATCAACAGCGCCAACGCAAAGCCGATCGCGCCCGCGACCAAAAGCGCGCCGAGCGGATTATCCTGGACGCGCTTGGCCACCAGTTCCGAACTGTCGCGGAAGGTTTCGCCGCTGTGCTCGTAGGCGTTCTTGGCATAGTTGATGGCGGCCTCGCCGGCATCGTGCGCGGCGTCCTTGGCCTGGCCGTACAGGTTCTGCACCGAACCTGCGGCCTCTCGAGCCCGCCCCGCGGCCTGGGTTTGGGCTTTGCCCGTCATGTCACCGACGGCGCCCTCAACCTTACCGGCGAAATCCTTTGCCGATCCGGCGATCCGATCCTTGTCCATTGCGGTCACTCCTTGTTGCGCGCATTCATGCCGCATAGCCGGTTTCACCCTCGGAGCAAGCGCCCAAGGAAAGGCCTTTCGCGGTAATGCGCAGGTGAGAAGATTTCTCTGCAGAGCTAACCGACGAGGCCCATTCCAGTTCCAACCAGATGCAGCCCGCGCATCCCAGGCCGTTGACTTCGCGATGTCAGGGAGTAGCTTTTTGCTGCCATAAGCCCGGACTAACCAGGCGACCAGGAGGAACGCCATGACCGTGTCGATCCGGCAGCTTCATCCGCATTTTTTCGGCGAGGTCTCCGGCGTCGATTTGCGAAAGCCGCTGACCCCGCAGGAGGCGAGCGATATCGAAGCTGGCATGGATAAATACGCCGTGCTGCTGTTCCGCAATCAGGACATCACCGACGAACAGCAACTCGCCTTCGCCTTGAATTTCGGCGAACGCGAAAACGCGCGCGGCGGAACCGTCACCAAGCAGGAAGATTACCGGCTTACCTCAGGATTGAATGACGTTTCCAACCTCGGCAAGGATGGCAAGCCGCTGCCGCGCGACCACCGCACCCACCTGTTCAATCTCGGCAACTGCCTGTGGCATTCCGACAGTTCGTTCCGCCCGATCCCGGCAAAATTCTCGCTGCTGTCGGCCCGCTTGGTGAACCCCAAGGGCGGCAACACCGAATTCGCCGACATGCGCGCGGCCTATGACGCGCTCGACGAGGAGACCAAGGCCGAGATCGAGGATCTGATCTGCGAACACTCGCTGATGTATTCGCGGGGATCGCTGGGCTTCGTCGACTACACCGAGGAAGAAAAGCAGATGTTCAAGCCGGTGCGGCAGCGGCTGGTGCGCACCCATCCGGTGCATGGCCGCAAGTCGCTCTATCTGTCGTCGCATGCCGGCGCGATTGTCGGCATGAGCGTGCCGGAAGCGCGGCTGCTGCTGCGCGACCTCACCGAGCACGCCACGAGAGCCGAATTCGTCTACGTCCACCAATGGACGCTGCATGATCTCGTGATGTGGGACAACCGCCAGACCATGCACCGGGTGCGCCACTACGACCAGTCGCAGCCGCGCGACATGCGCCGCGCCACGGTCGCCGGCACCGAGCCCACGGTGGCGCAGCAGGCGGCGGAGTAACGTCCTGGTCGTCCCTGCGAACGCACCCATAACCACCGGCGGATTTTACAACAAAAGTCGCCTCCCATTTTGCCCGAATGAAAGACCGCGGCGTATGGGTCCCTGCTTTCGCAGGGACGACGCTAATATTGTGCTAAACGTGCTTACGCGTGCCCGGCTTCGTTCGACAGCATGCCGGGATCGATCCCGATCTTGCGCAGCGCGCGGACATATTTCTCCTCGACGTCGCCGCCGAAGATCAGGTCCGGATCGGCATCGCAATGCAGCCAGCCATTGTCCTGGATTTCGCTTTCCAGCTGTCCCGCCGCCCAGCCGGCATAGCCCAGCGCGAGAATCGCGTGCTTGGGTCCGGTGCCCCTCGCGATCGCCTTGAGAATGTCCACGGTCGCGGTCAGACAAATCTCGTCGTCGATCCGAAGCGTGGCGTCCTGGATGAAGAAATCGCTCGAATGCAGCACGAAGCCACGGCCGGTCTCCACCGGTCCGCCCTTCAGCACCTTCATGGTCTCGGCATTTTCCGGCAGCTTGATCTGATCGGCCTTCTTGATGATGTCGAGCTGCACCAATAGTCCGGGAAAGTCGATGCTGCCCGCCGGACGATTGACGATGATCCCCATGGCGCCTTCGGCCGAATGCGCGCAGAGATAAATCACCGAACGCTCGAAGCGCGGATCACCCATCACCGGCATCGCGATCAACAACTGACCGTCGAGATAGCCTTGGTCTGCCGATTCTCCGCCAGTGCCGGCGGCGCTGCGGCGAACCATTTTCGGTCTTTTGCCTTCAGGGTCCATCCGCATAAGCACTCACATGTCACGCTCTATCCTGATATTGGGTGGCGGTTCTGTCAATCAAGCTCCGCGGCCTGATTCGTCATCCATCACAAGCAATTCAATGGCTTACGATCTCGCTTGGCTGTAAGGACGTGTCATGACCGCCCTAGTTCCCCTGCGATCCTTGCTCGGCCTTGCCCTGACCGTCCTGGCATCATGCGTGGCCATCGAGGCGCGGGCCCAGGACGCCTCGCCCTGGCAGCGTGGTTCGCACTCCGCCGTCCGGCTGCTGTCGGGATCGCGCAGCGGCGCCGTGCTGCTCGGCGGTATCGCCATTCAACTCGACCCGGGTTGGAAGACCTATTGGCGTAGCTCCGGCGATTCCGGCGTTCCGCCGCGCTTTGACTTCTCCAAATCGGACAATGTCGAGGCCGTGACGGTGCTGTGGCCGGCTCCGATGAAATTCGACGACGGCGCGGATGGCTACTCGCTGGGCTTTCACAATCAGGTCGTGCTGCCGTTGCGGATCGTCCCGAAGAATGCCGACAGACCGGTGACGCTTCGCGCCGATATCAGCTACGCGGCCTGTGAGAAACTTTGCATTCCCGTCGAAGCCAGCGTTGAACTCGCTTTCGCCAGCGTTGCGAGCACCGAAGACAGCGTGCTGTTTGCAGCCCTCGACACGGTTCCGAAGCCCGCCAGCGTCGGCGACCCCAATCCGCTGACCATCCGCGACGTCAAACGCCAAGGCAAATCCACCATTCTGGTCGACGTGCTTTCACCCGATGCCAGAACGGTCAACCTGTTTGTCGAAGGACCAACCCCGGACTGGGCGCTGCCGGTTCCAAAACAGCTCGAACACAGCCCGCCCGGGGTCAAGCGCTTTGCCTTTGAACTCGACGGCCTGCCGCCGGGAACCAACCCCGAAGGGGCGGCCCTCAAACTGACGCTGGTCGGCGGCGACCGCGCCTACGAGTTCAACATCAATCTGGATTAGGTTCCCGCGAAAGCGGGCAATCCCCTATTCCAGAGAATTCAACTTAAATCGATGAGCCCGGCGTACTGAATGCCCGCATTCGCGGAGCATGACAGCCGCCCTACTCCGCGGTCCAGCCGCCGTCGATCGAGAGATTGGCGCCGGTGATCTGCGCGGCGTCGTCGCCGCACAGGAACAGCGCCAATGCGGCGACCTGCTCGGAGGTGACGAATTCCCTGGTCGGCTGCGCTTCCAGCAGCACGTCGTTGATGACCTGCTCCTTGGTGAGGTTGCGCGCCTTCATGGTGTCGGGAATCTGCTTCTCGACCAGCGGTGTCCAGACATAGCCCGGGCTGATGCAGTTGCATGTGATCTTGAAGGTCGCAAGCTCCAGCGCCGCGGTCTTGGTGAGGCCGGCGATGCCGTGCTTGGCCGAGACGTAGGCCGACTTGAACGGCGAGGCCACCAGCGAATGCGCCGACGCGGTATTGATGATGCGGCCCCAGCCGCGCTTCTTCATGCCGGGCACCACGGCGCGGATGCCGTGAAACGCCGCCGACAGGTTGATCGCGATGATGGCGTCCCATTTTTCGATCGGAAATTCCTCGATCGGCGAGACGAACTGGATGCCGGCATTGTTGACGAGGACGTCGACCGAGCCGAACGTCTTTTCGCCGAGCACGATCATGTCGGCGATCTCAGTGGGTTTGGTCATGTCGGCGGGCGAATGGATGGCCTTGACTTTGAAGTCGCTTTCGATCGCGGCGCGCTCCCGTTCGATGTCGGCAGGCGCACCCATGCCGTTGATGACAATGTTGGCGCCGGCGCCCGCGAAGGCGCGAGCATAGGCCAACCCGATGCCACTCGTCGAGCCGGTCACAACCGCGGTCTTGCCAGTCAACGTAGCCATTTTCTTACTCCTGTTTGCCGTCGAGGGTCTCGGTGCCGTCCCCCGTGAGATCGTAGGTCATCATGGTTTCACCGGACTGCGGCCGATCGAGCCAGTCCTTGTGACGCATCGACAGATGAACGTCGCGCACGCCGGCCTCCCAGTGCTCGACCATGCCGACATGCGAAAAATCGTAATCCTTGGAAGAGGATTCGTAATTCTTGCTGCGATAGATCAGGTGCATCACCGTGACGGTGTTTTCCTTGGCGGCCTCGCAAAGAATCTCCACCGACGGATCGTTCCTCAGATAATCGGGCAACTTGGCGAACAGTTCACGTAGCGCCTTGCGGGTATTGTGAATTAGCCGATTCTTGTCGGTATTCATGCGGGTGCGACTGGAAAAGCGGATGTCCTTCTCGCGTTCGGCGGCCTCGAGCAGGGACACTGGCAGGGGTCCGCGCGCGCTGAACAGGTCTACCTGGAAAATCAGGAGGTCATTGTCGACCTCCGCATCCAGTACATAATCGAGCGGCGTATTGGTGGCGATGCCGCCGTCCCAGTAATGCTCGCCGTCGATCGCGATTGATGGAAAGCCCGGCGGCAGCGCGCCGGACGCCATGATATGTTCGGCGCCGATTTGCTTGCCGAGCTTCCTCATCTCGAAATTATCGAAATATTTGAAGTTGCCCGATGTGACGCTCACCGCGCCGACGCTGAGCCGGGTCTTCAGATCGTTGATCCGGTCGAAGTCAACCAGGCGTTCCAGTGTCGCGCGGAGCGGCGTGGTGTCATAATAGCTCTGCGACTGCGGGCTGCCCGGCGGCCAAAGCGGCGCCGGCGGAAATCGCGGCTTGAAAAAGCCGGGCACACCGAAAGTGGCGATCAAGGCGGCGCTGGTTTCATTGAACAGGGATCGCCCACGGTCACCATTGGCAATGGGATTCCAGGGCACCGGCGAGGACACCATCTCCCAGAATTCCTTGAGACGCTCCACTCGCTTTTCCGGTGCGTTGCCGGCGATGATCGCGGCATTGATGGCGCCGATCGAGATGCCGGCAATCCAGTCCGGCTCGAAACCGAAGTGGCACAGCGCCTGGTAGGCGCCGGCCTGATAGGAGCCGAGCGCGCCGCCGCCCTGCAGAACGAGCACCCGCCGTGCCGCAGCGGGGGTCCTGGCTGGCGCTGGATCTGCGGAATTCATCATCGGCTCGACCAGGACATTTAGCGGGGCAGCGTGGCGTCTGTTCGCGATGGCGTCAATTGGCGAGGACGGCCGAAGGAATCCTCACACCGAGTTGTTCGCGCGGTTCGGTCGATGCAAGGATCAGCGTCCAGAACACCTTGTATTTGGTATCGGGAGCATAGCTCGCGGCGATGCCCAATTTTGTGACACCATTTTGCAGCATATTCGCCCGATGCGGGGGAGAGTCGCGCCAGCCGGAAAACGCCTCGGCCAGTGTGTGGTATCCGGCGGACACATTTTCAACGGCCAGCGTCGCGGGGTATCCGGCTGCCTTGAGGCGCTTGGGCAGCGGCGCCTTGACGTCATGGTCGAGTTTGTTGCGGCTCGCCATCGCCTGCGACTGTCCTTCCGCGACCCGCATCAGTTCGGGATCGACCACCACCGCGCCCATGCCGTTGTTCCGACGGTACATCGAAATCATCGTCGCCGCGGCCTGAGGATCGAGCTTGGCGCCGGCCTCGGCCATGTTGAAATACATGCTGGGCTGCTCGACCGGAATATCCGCCGCGCAGCCGCCAAGCGCCAAAAGCCCGATAATCGCGACCAACGCGCGCATGATTGAAGGTTCCCCCAGGATGACCCCCGCTTGTTGCATGCCAACCGTGGCTGAAAGGTGAACAGTCGGGCTTTTTTGGCCGCAACCCCCGTCGTCACCCACGAAAGCGGGTGCCCCAGTATTCTAGAGTCGCCAGCGACAGGGCCGAGAAGCCGCAGCGTACTGGATACCCGCTTTCGCGGGTATGACGGCTGTTGTTTGTCGCGCGGTCTTGCCCGATGGGAAGCGGCGTAGCCTACGAGGTCTTGACCGTATGGATGCCGCATTCCGTCTTGGCCCGGCCGCGCCAGCGGCCGGCGCGTGCGTCCTCGTCGGGTGAGGTCCGGCTGGTGCAGGGCATGCATCCGAGGGAGAGAAACCCCGAGGCGACAAGCGGGTGCGGCGGCAGTTTGGCCCGCGCGTAGATCGCCTCGATTTCCTCGCGCGAGGTGTTGGCGAACGGGTTGAATTTCAGCCGGACGCCGTCATCCTCGACCGCCGGGATGGCAGCGCGCAGACCACCCTGGAAACGCTTGCGTCCATTGATCCATGCGCGGAAAGGCGCCAACGCCCGCTTCAAGGGCTCGACCTTCCTGATCCGGCAACAGGCGTCAGGATCGGAGAACCACAATTCGCGATCGGGATCTTGCCGGCGCAATGTCTCCTCGAGTGGCTTGACGGAACGCACATCGCGCAGGCCGAGCGTCGCGATCAGCGTGTCGCGATAGGCCAACGTCTCCTCAAACAGCCATCCGGTATCGAGAAAGATCACGGGGATCGCAGGATCGACGTCGGCCATCACCTTGAGCAGCGCCGCCGATTCCGTGCCGAATGAGGAGACCAAAGCGAGACTTTCGCGGCCGAACATGCGCGACGCCGTCTCGATGATTTCTTCCGGCGCGGCGTGACGGAGCACCTGATCAAGCTCCGCCACGGTCGGCAAATCCGGGGCGCCCGCCGCCCGCCCGGTCAACGCTGGATGCGCAAACTCACTCATTGGCCGGCACTCTCCGAATGGCGCTGCTGCATCCGCCGGTGCAGCGCGGTGATACGGCCATCGCCGGTCGGCTGATAAAATACCGAGTAACGCTTTGAGGTCGCAGCGAACGCTTCCGCGTCGCTTTCTTTCTTCACTTCAAAGGCGTCGAATCCGGCGCGCAGCATGAACACGAATTGATCGCGCAGCACCTGGCCGGTGGCGCGCAATTCGCCGTCGTAACCGTGGCGTTCGCGCAATAGTCGCGCCTGACTGTAGGCGCGGCCGTCGCGGAAGGTCGGAAACACCAGGGCGATCACCGCGAGCCGGTCGAGCCAGGGCACGAGATCATCGACATCGCGATTGTTCGGCCAGATCACCCCGAGCTTGCCCTCGCGCTGCAGCAGCGCTTCGGGACCATCGAGAAACCGCGCCGCCGTAACCAGGACCGCGCTGTCGCCTGGCAGTTCGGCACCGTCGGGAACGTGGGCGAAGCTGTCGGTGGCTACTCTTCCGTTCTTAACGAGTGGCATAGACCCGCTCCCTGAAAGGTTCGACGCCGAGCCGCTTCACCGCATCGACGAACAGCTCGTCAGGGCGCGCGCGCAGCGCGAGATAGGCTTCGACGATATCCTCGACCACGTCGGCGACTTCGCCATAGGGCACGGCGGGCCCGATCAAGACGCCAAGCTCGGCGTTCTCGTCGGCGCGGCCGCCGATCGTGATTTGATAAAATTCCTCGCCGTTCTTCTCGACGCCGAGAATGCCGATATGGCCGACATGATGATGGCCGCAGGCGTTGATGCAGCCGGAGATATTGATGTGCAGGCGCCCGATCAGGTCGGCGGTGTCGTGATTGGCAAAGCGCCGGGTCAATTCCTGAGCGATCGGGATCGAGCGCGCATTGGCGAGCGAGCAATAATCCAGTCCCGGACAGGCGATGATGTCGGAGACCAGATTGACGTTCGGCGTCGCCAGCCCTATCTTGTCAAGCGCATTCCACAGCACCGGCAGATCGCGTTTCGCGACATGCGGCAGCGCAAGATTCTGCTCATGGCCGACCCGAATTTCGCCAAAGGAATATTTGTCGGCGAGGTCGGCAACCGCGTCCATCTGGTCGGCGGTGGCATCACCCGGCGGTCCGCCCACCGGTTTCAGCGACAGCGTCACGATCGCGTAGCCCTGCACCTTGTGGGTGAATACCGAATTCTTGCGCCATCTCTCGAATAACGGATCGTGCGCGGCCTGCTTCAATTCATCCGGCATGTGCGACAGTTTTTCGTAGGCTGGATAGGCAAAGCGCGAACGGATTTCCTCGATGACGGCGTCATCCAGGGTCAGCGCGCTGTCGCCCATCGCGAGCCATTCGTCCTCGACCTCTTTGGCGAATTTATCGATGCCGAGCTCGTGCACCAGGATCTTGATGCGGGCCTTGTAGATGTTGTCGCGGCGGCCATACTGATTGTAGACGCGCAGGATCGCCTCAACATAGCTCAAGAGATCGCGGCCGTGCACAAACGGTTTGATGGTTTTGCCGATGAAGGGGGTACGGCCCAATCCGCCGCCGACCAATACCTCGAAGCCGGTCTCGCCTTGCGCGTTCCTGTGCAGACGCAGGCCGATGTCGTGAACCTTGATCGCGGCGCGATCGTGCGCGGAGGCGGTAATCGCGAACTTGAACTTGCGCGGCAGGAAGGAGAATTCCGGATGCAGCGTGGTATATTGTCGTAATAGCTCCGACCAGATGCGGGGATCCTCGATTTCGCCGGGCGCCACGCCCGCCCACTGATCGGAGGTGACGTTGCGGGTATTGTTACCCGAGGTCTGCATGGCGTGGATGCCGACCTCGGCGAGATCGGCCAGCGCATCCGGCAATTCGGCAAGCTTGATCCAGTTGAACTGGATGTTCTGCCGCGTCGTGAAATGTCCGTAGCCGCGGTCGTAGCGCCGCGCCACATGCGCGAGCCGCCGCAATTGGTTCGACGACAGCGTGCCGTAAGGGATCGCGACGCGGAACATATAGGCGTGCAATTGCAGATAGACGCCGTTCTGCAGCCGCAGCATCTTGAACTCGTCCTCGGTGAGTTCACCGGACAGCCGGCGCTTCACCTGATCGCGAAATTCCTCAACGCGTTCGTTGATGAGGGTACGGTCGAGTTCGTCGTATGCGTACATGATGGACTGGCCTTATGCCGGAACCGAAAGCAGGTCGATGGTGACACCTTGCGCACGGATATGTTCGCGCAAATTGCCCGGCTTGATCTTGCCGCTCGCCTTGATTTCGACCGGCGCGATATAGGGGCCGACCGCGCCGATATCGTCGTCAATGGATTCGGCCAGCAGCGCGCGGGCCTCGTCGGCGGTGCGCACGATCGCAGCGTCCGACAAATCGGTCGACCAACCTTTTGCGGCGGTTCGATAGACCACCGCGCCATCGAAGGTGCGGTTGGCCGTGACGATGGAGGGGCCGGTGATCTTGATCTTTTGTTGCAGCGGAGATGTCATTCGGCGGCGACCTGAAAATATGAGACGAGTTGGGCGAGTTCGGAATGGCGCCAGGGCGCGGAGTGCGCGACCACTTCACCAATGATGAGAACGGCGGGACCGCCATCGATCTTTTCGACCAGATCAGGCAATCCATCAAGGGTGCCGACGGCGGCCTCGGCGTCCGGCCGGGTGACGCGCGCGAACACGCCGACCGGCGTGCGCGGCGAACGCCCGGCGGCCAACAGGCCGGCGCGCACCGAAGGTGCCGCGGTCATGCCCATATAGACCACGATCGTCATCTTTTCGTCGGTCAGCGTCGACCAATCGACCGCTTCGGCGTCCTTGGCCTTGTGCGCGGTGAGGAAGGTGATGCGCAGCGCTTCGTGGCGGAAGGTGAGCGGCACTTCGAATTGCGCGGCCGCGCCAAGGCCCGCGGTGATTCCGGGAACGATCGAATAAGCGACACCGGCCCGTCGCAGCGCTTCGATTTCCTCGCCGCCGCGGCCGAAGATAAAGGGGTCGCCGCCCTTCAGCCGCACCGCGCGCTGTCCGGACTTCGCCGCTTCGATCAACATGCGGTTGATGGCGTCCTGGCCGACGCCGGGCTTGCCGACCCGGCGGCCGACCGGCACGCGTGCGGCGTCGCGGCGCGCGCGATCAAGAATTTCCGGCGACACCAGTTCATCGTAGAAAACGACATCGGCGTCCTGCAGCGCGCGCAACGCCTTGACGGTGAGCAAATCCGCATCCCCCGGGCCGGCGCCAACCAACGTCACGCTGCCCTCGGCGCGCCCTGATGGCGAAGCACCGGCATAGTCAGAGGGATCGCGAATATCCTTCAGCGCCGCTTCCGCCTCCTCACGGCGCCCGGCAAGAACCATTGCCCCGATCGGACCATCGACCACGCGCTCCCAGAAACGGCGGCGCAAGGCAAACTCCGGGATCACGCCGTGGATGGTCTTGCGCCAGCGTCCGATGAAGCCAGCGAGCTCGCCGATCCGCGCGGGCAGCGCGGCCTCGATGCGCTCGCGCACGCGGCGCGCCACCACCGGCGAAGCGCCGCCAGTCCCGACCGCCACCACGACATCGCCGCGATCGACAATGGCCGGGAAAATAAAAGTCGAATGGGTGAGGTCGTCCATCACGTTCACGGGCAGACCGACCGCCTTGGCCCGCACCGACATCGCCGGCCCGACCGAACCGGCGCCCGCGCAGAGAATGGCGATCACCCCGTCGAGGTCGGCGGTCAATGGATCGCCCGCGGCAGGCTCGATTTTTGCCGCCTCGTCGGCAGCAAGGCCGCTCAGATCATGATTTCCCTCGGTTGCATACCAGCGCACCCGCGCGCCTGCGGCGGCCAGCAGTCGCAATTTCGCACGCGCCAGATCACCGGCGCCGACCAACAACACCACGCCGCTTTGCAAATCGAGAAATACCGGCAGGAATCGCATGCGACACTCGCTTCCCCAACTTCTGGGGTTGACTGGAATTATTTTCTATATATGTCTCGTTCAACGCCCGCAAAGAGAAAATTATTTCTTCTCTACTGCAGTGCAACTATAGAATTTTCGCCTCCTGAGGCCAAGGGCCGGTAGATGCATCTTCTCGACAGCAACCACGCTAATGACCGGCTCCATCGGGTCATCCCCATCGGGCCCTCCGCGGTCACGCAAATTTCAACAGATGACCGCACCCTGGCGCCCTCGATGGACCACCTCGACGCGCTCGAGGCCCAGAGCATCTACATTTTCCGGGAAGCTTTCGCGCGGCTGAAGAAGCTCGCGCTGCTGTGGTCGTTGGGTAAGGATTCCAACGTGATGATCTGGCTCGCGCGCAAGGCCTTTTTCGGCCGCGTGCCGTTTCCGGCCTTGCATGTCGATACCGGCAAGAAATTTCCGGAGATGTACGCGTTTCGCGATCGCTTCGGCAAGGAATGGGAGCTTGATCTTCGGATCGAACCCTGCCCGCCGCTCGAGACCATCGATCCGACCCTGCCGCCGGCGGCGCGATCCGCCGCGCGCAAGACCGAAGGCCTGAAACTCGCACTTGCCAAATACGGCTTTGACGGATTGATCGCCGGCATTCGCCGCGATGAAGAGGCGACGCGCGCCAAGGAACGGGTGTTCTCGCCGCGCGGCACTGAGGGCGGATGGGACGTGCGCGATCAGCCGCCGGAATTCTGGGACCAGTTCAACGCCTCGCCGCCGCCGGGCGCGCATCTGCGCGTGCATCCGATCCTGCATTGGACCGAGGCCGACATCTGGGCCTACACGCAGCGCGAAAACATCCCGATCATTCCGCTGTATCTCGCCAAGGACGGCAAGCGTTATCGCTCGCTGGGGGATGCCGACATCACCAATCCCGTGGCTTCGACGGCTGCGAATATCCAAGAGATTCTGCTCGAACTCGACCGCACCAAGGTGCCGGAGCGCGCGGGCCGCGCGCTCGATCACGAAACCGAAGACGCCTTCGAACGGCTGCGCGTCGCGGGCTACCTCTGACGGAAATGGGTTGATCAGCGCGATGAACATGACCGTCCCCGCCGCGATTTCGGCAACCCCCAACGGCACCACGCGCCCGCAGCTGCGCATCGTCATCGTCGGTCATGTCGATCACGGCAAGTCGACCCTGGTCGGCAGATTATTGCACGAGACCGGCAGCCTGCCGGAAGGCAAACTCGAAATGCTCAAGGCCGTCAGCGCGCGGCGCGGCATGCCGTTCGAATGGTCGTTTCTTCTGGATGCCCTGCAGACCGAGCGTGATCAGGGTATCACCATCGACACCACGCAGATCCGCTTCCGCACCAGATCGCGCGACGTGGTGCTGATCGACGCGCCGGGACACGCCGAGTTCCTGCGCAACATGATCACCGGCGCCGCACAGGCGGACGGCGCGCTTCTGATCATCGATGCGCTGGAAGGGGTGCGCGACCAGACCCGGCGCCACGGCTATCTGTTGCATCTCTTGGGCGTCAAACAGGTCGCGGTTGTCGTCAACAAGATGGACCGGGTTGATTTTAGTGCGGCACGTTTCGCCGAAATCCGCGATGAGATATCCGCCCATCTGACCGGTCTCGGCGTCACGCCTTCGGCGGTAATTCCGATTTCGGCGCGCGACGGCGACGGCGTCGCCTCACGCACAGTAAGGACCCGCTGGTACCCGGGCCCGACGGTGGTCGAGGCGCTCGATGCGCTTGAGCCGGCGCGGCCGCTGCAAGAGCTCGCGCTGCGGCTGCCGGTGCAGGCGATCTACAAGTTCGACGACCGCCGCATTGTCGCGGGCCGGATCGAATCCGGCGGTGTTGCCGCCGGCGACGAGATCGTCATCATGCCGGCGGGCAAGATCGCGAAGATCAGGAGCGTCGAAGGCTGGCCGGCGACGCCGGTCAAGGGGGCCCAGACCGCGGGGCGATCGGTTGGCATCACGCTTGACCGCGAACTGTTCGTCGAACGCGGCGACGTCATCGCCCATGCCGGGACCAGCCCGCGCGATACGCGCCGGCTGCGGGCCCGCATCTTCTGGCTGCACGACAAGGCGCTGGCCAAAGGCGAGCAAATCCTGGTCCGGCTCGGCACGCGGGAAGTGCGCGCCACCGTGGTCGCGATCGAGAAGGCGGTCGATCCCGGCGAATTGTCGAGCGTCGAGAACCAATCGATCGCGCGCAACCATGTCGGCGAGATCGACATCTCGCTGGCGCAGCCGATCGCCGCCGATTCTTATGCCGACAATCCGCGCACCGGACGGCTGGTGATCGAGGTCAATGGCCGCATCGCCGGCGGCGGGCTGGTACTGTCGGTCGACGCCGGTCAACGCGCCGTTCCCGTCGACATCGTGCCGGTGGAATCCGCACTGCGCGCGGACGAGCGCTCGGCGCGCTATCGCCACAACGGCGCGGTGGTCTGGCTGACGGGATTGCCCGGCTCCGGAAAATCGACCCTCGCGCGCGCGCTGGAGCGCAGACTGTTTACCAATGGCGGCTCGCCGGTCTTGCTGGACGGCGATACGCTGCGCGCCGGGCTCAACCGCGATCTCGGCTTTTCGGAAGGCGATCGCGCCGAGAATATTCGCCGGCTCGCCGAAGTCGCCACCCATCTGGCGCGCAACGGACACATCGCCATTGTCGCGGCGGTTTCCCCCTCGCGCGAAGACCGCGGTACGGCGCGCCGCATCGCCGATACCGCGTTCCGCGAGATCTACGTCGCCACGCCAGTCGAGGTGTGCGAGAGCCGCGACCCCAAGGGCCACTACGCCAAGGCGCGCGCCGGCACCCTGCCGGCATTCACCGGCATCGGCGGGCATTACGAGCCGCCTGCAAACAGCGAGCTGACGCTCGATACCTCGACGCGCTCGGTTGGCGAGGCGACCGACGAGATCGAGAAGATGCTGACGAGGACCGGCGTTCTGTTCGACGAAGTGGTTGATCTGGCTGCCAATATCTGAGCCTCCGCCGGCCCATTGTTTGCGCAATCGCACCCTGCAATAAGCCTTCTCAGGGGCCCGGCTTTGGCGCTAAAAGGGCGCCCTGAACGGCGCCTTTGCGGCGTCTTTGTTTTTGCCCGGAAAACAGCGTTTAACCGCCGCCTCTCGCGAGAGTTTGATAATGAATCGTATCGATGCCCACGAATTGAAGATCGCCCCTGCCTTGTTTGATTTCATCGCGGGGGAGGCGACCCCGAACACCGGGACGACGCCCGACGCGTTCTGGGCTGGGCTTGCCGCCATCGTCCGCGACCTCGCGCCGAAAAATCGAGAATTGCTCGCCTTCCGCGACACCTTGCAGGCGAAAATCGACGGCTGGCACCGCACCAACAAGGGCAAGCCGGTCGACCTCAATGCCTACACGGCATTTCTGAAGGAAATCGGATACCTGCTGCCGGAGCCTGCGACCCAGAAGGTCGAGACCGCCAATGTCGACGAAGAGATCGGCAAAATCTGCGGGCCTCAGCTCGTCGTGCCGCTCACCAACGCGCGCTATGCCCTCAATGCCGCCAACGCGCGCTGGGGCAGTCTTTACGACGCGTTTTACGGCACCGACGCGATCCCGCATGACCCCAGTGAAAGCGGCAAAGGTTTCAACAAGGCGCGCGGCGACAAGGTGGTCGCGAAAGCCAAGAGCTTCCTCGATTCGGCCGTGCCGCTGGCGACCGGCAGTCACACCGACGTGACTTCCTACAGCGTCATCAGCGGCCGGCTCGCGGTCAAACTGAAGAGCGGCAATGCCACCGCGTTGAAATCGAACGCGCAATTCGCGGGCTATCGCGGCGACGAGGCGGCGCCTTCGGCCATCCTTTTGGTCAACAACGGGATGCATATCGAGATCAAGATCGATGGCAATCACCTGGTCGGCAGGGATGATCCGGCCGGCGTCGCCGACGTGATCCTGGAATCCGCCGTCAGCACGATCCTCGACATGGAAGACAGCGTCGCGACGGTCGACGCCGAAGACAAGGTGCTGGTCTACCGCAATACGCTCGGCCTGATGAACGGCAAATTGTCGGCCGACTTCGAGAAGGGCGGCAAGACCCTGACGCGCGCGCTCAACCCAGACCGCGTCTACAAGGCCCCCGACGGAAAAGAGCTCACGCTGCACGGCCGCAGCCTGTTGCTGATTCGCAATGTCGGCCACCACATGTTCACCGATGCGGTGCTCGACGAAGCTTCCAAGGAGATCCCGGAAGGCCTGCTCGATGCCGCAGTCGCCGGCCTGCTCGCGATCCACGATCTCAAGGGCAACTCGAAGCTGCGCAACAGCCGCACCGGCTCGATCTATATCGTCAAGCCGAAGATGCATGGCCCCGACGAGGTCGCGTTGACCTGCGAATTGTTCGCCCGCGTCGAGAAGATGCTGGCCTTGCCGGAAAACACCATCAAGGTCGGCATCATGGACGAGGAGCGCCGCACCACCGTCAACCTCAAGGCCTGCATCCAGAAAGCCTCAAAGCGCATCTGCTTCATCAACACCGGCTTCCTCGACCGCACCGGCGACGAAATCCATACCTCGATGGAAGCGGGCGCCATGGTCCGCAAGAACGACATGAAGGCGCAACCCTGGATCAAGGGCTATGAGGACTGGAACGTCGATATCGGCCTGATCGACGGCTTGCCCGGCCACGCCCAGATCGGCAAGGGCATGTGGGCCGCGCCCGACATGATGGCGGATATGCTGGCGCAGAAGATCGCGCACCCGCAGGCCGGCGCCACCACCGCGTGGGTGCCGTCGCCGACCGCGGCGACCTTGCATGCGCTGCACTATCACCAGGTCAATGTGCTGTCGCGCCAGCAGGAACTGGCCAAGGGCGGCCCGCGCGCCCACCTTTCCGACATCCTCACCATCCCGGTGTCGCAATCGAACTGGGCGCCCGACGACGTCCGCCAGGAGATCGACAACAACTGCCAGGGCATTCTCGGCTATGTCGTGCGCTGGATCGATCAGGGGGTCGGCTGCTCCAAGGTGCCTGACATCCACGACATCGGATTGATGGAAGACCGCGCCACCTTAAGGATCTCGAGCCAGCATCTGGCGAACTGGCTGCATCAGGGCGTCATCACCAAGGACCAGGTGATGGAATCGCTGAAGCGCATGGCGGTGGTGGTGGACGGGCAGAACAAGGGCGATCCGTTGTACCGGCCGATGGCGCCCTCCTTCGACGGCGTCGCCTTCAAGGCCGCCTGCGACCTCATCTTCAAGGGACGCGAGCAGCCGAACGGCTACACCGAATACATCCTCACGGCGCGACGCCGCGAGGCGAAGGCGGCGAGTTGATCGCTCGACAGCACCCTTGGAACAAGCCTCGTGTTCCCGGAACGATCGATACCCGCAATCGTTAGATGGTCATCTCAACACAGGAGGAGACGACGATGGATTGGAACCGGGTCGAAGGCAACTGGAAGCAGTTCAAGGGGAAGGCAAAGGAGAAGTGGGCCAAGCTCACCGATGACGATCTCAACGTCATCGAAGGTCGCCGCGAACAGCTCGAAGGCAAGCTGCAGCAGCGCTACGGCTTCGCCAAGGACCAGATTCACAAAGACGTGGATGACTGGTTTCGGACGCTGAAGTAGGTGGTCCGGATCGGACACGGAAGCCCCGGTTTTCGCCGGGGCTTTTTTGTTGTGGCGCGATGATGGACTAATCATCGGTCATTCCGGGATGCGCGAGGCGCAGACCCGGAATCTCGAGATTCTCCGATGTGCAATTGCACATCGTAGTTCGATGCTTCGCATCGCCCCGGAATGACCGGCGTCCCTAAAACACCGCGATATATTTGAGCAGCGAGATCACGCCCAAGATGATCACGATCACCCGCACGATCTGCTTGGCGCGCCCGTCGAGCGGCAGCAGGTTGATCAGATAGAGAATCAGAATGACGACCAAAAAAGTAACGAGGACACTTATCAGCATTGAAATCCCCTGATAGGCGCGAGAAGAGAAGCGGCCGCTGAGCCCAACGCGCCAACAAGCGCCCCGGTTCCCCGCAAGGAACTCGCTTTACACTTGGAAATGGAAGAGCGGGCCCTTCGTTGGAACGACTAGAGCGTTTTCAAGCGAAGTGGAGACCGGTTCGCGTCAAGAAAACGCGTCAAATCAAGAATCTAGAGCCCCGTTTCGATTCAATCGAAACGGAAAGGCTCTAGGCCGCCCGTCCGGCGGACGCCGACCCATAACCCGTCATTGATTACGGAGATGGCCCCTGCGTGCGGCGAGACGACGGGCTAGCCTAAGGCCTTTGGTTTCATTCCGACGCCACCACCGGCACGCGCCGATAGTGCGAGCGCACCGCTTCGGGCGCCGGCGACAGATTCAGCGATGCGCCACGCCGGTCGGCGCCGCGGCCGGCCACCATCAGCCCATTGCTGCCCGCCACAATATCGCCTTTGCGAAGTGTCGGATCATTCTCGATTTTGACCGCCGCCAGACCGGTCGGGTCCTTGCCGTTGCAGGTACAGCCCTCGACCAACTCATTGCGATAACGAAACGCGTTGGGCAGGTCGGAATAAGACTTTCCGCCATCCGTGACGGCATTATCGATGTTGCTGCCATACACCACCTTGGTGTCGCTGGCCGGGCAAAAACTATTGCAGGATGCCGCTTTGGTCTGATTGCCGGTTGCCGTAATCGGAAAATAACGGCCGTCGCAGGTGCGCACGCAATAGGCCTGCGAGCCGCCATAAGTGTAGACGCGCGCACGCTGCGCATCCTCTTGGGGGGCGAGGGCATTGTTGCCCTCGGTTGCAAATGGCAACGGCGTCATCGGCGCCTGCTGCCGGTGAGCCCCGAACCCGCCAAACAGCCTGGAGAAGAAGTCCTCCGCCTGCGCGGCCGGCGCCAATGCCAACACGACCAACGTCGCCGCCGCGCCCAATGCCAACCTGTCCGATCGCATCATCATGGTTCGTCTCCCAGACAGGGCTCCACTCTCAATACAGCGACGACGCCGAAAGGTTCATCGCCTGACGGCCCGACGGCAGCGTCGTCACCACGGGACGCCGCCCAGGCGCCGCCGGCCGAGCATCGGCCGCGCCGGTCATCGTTCCGGTGATCGTTCGCCTGGCTTCGAGATGTGGGGCGTTCTTCGGCAATACCACCACCCTGGTACCGACATCGACGCGACTGAACAGGTCGGCGACGTCTTCATTGGTCAACCGGACGCAGCCCGAGGAAACGAACTTCCCGATCGTGGAGGGATCGTTGGTGCCATGGATGCGGTATTCGCTGGAGCCAAGATACATCGCACGGGCGCCGAGCGGATTGCCGGGGCCGCCGGCCATGAAGCGCGGCAGGTACGGCTGACGCGCGATCATCTGCGCCGGCGGATGCCAATCCGGCCACTCCGCCTTGCGGCTGATGGTTTGCACGCCGGACCAGGTGAACCCCTCGCGGCCGACACCGACGCCGTAGCGGATAGCGCGGCCCTGGCCGAGCACGTAATAAAGCAGGGTGTTGCCGGTATCGATGATCACGGTGCCGGGCGGTTCGCTGGTATCGAGCGCGACCACAGCGCGGCGCAATCGTTCGGCAAGCACTTGGGTGTTTCCGCCGCGTTCATCCGAGAGCGCCGAATCCGGCGCGGTCATGAAAGTGTCTGACGGAAACGAAGTTTGCGGCGCGGAGGCGTAGCCCAGCACCTGAGCGCTCGCCGCGCCGGTTAGACTGGCGAGCAAGATCAGCAATACTCCGGCGAAAATCACCGCGCTGGTCGCGCGCGGCGATGACGTGCGGTAATTTGCGATTGTCCGTGTCATGAGCTGCCCCGTTCAATCTGCATCGCGTTTGATGCTTCTCACGAAAGCAAACTCGATCGAGGCATTGCGGTTCCACGGCCGGTCAAATTGAGGCCGGCCCTGTCAAGAACGCGGCCTTATCACCTTTGCGCGATGGAACCCATGCGGGCCTTGCGGGTTGAATCGGTCTTCGTCGCGTGATGTCGCGGCTCGCCGTAGCGCGAGGAGATGTTGTTGCGTGTCCTGCCCGACGAACATGCGCTTCCCAGGGACGCAGCCGGTACGCCACTTCCTGACAGCGACGTCGAATTGCCGCCCGTCATTCGTCGCGCGGAAGTCGTTGCCTTTGCGCTGATTTCGCTGCTGTCGATCTCCGTCTTCGCTGTTCTTTACTTCGCCAAAGCATTCTTTCTCCCGGTCGTGGCCGCCTTCGTGGTCGGCACCATGCTGTCGCCGGCGGCAGGCTTCCTCGAGCGGCAGCGAATTCCGCGCGCGCTATCGGCGGTTCTGATCGTGAGCGCGGTCGGCGCGGGTGTCACCTTCATCGTCGGCCTGATCTCTTCGCCGATGATGCAATGGAGCACCCGCCTGCCGGAACTCGGCGCGCAGCTTAAGGACAAACTGCATATCCTCGACCGGCCGCTCGCGCTATGGCGGGAGCTCCAGAACATGCTTGGCGTATCCGACACGTTTGCGGGCGCACCGTTCCAAATGCCGAAATTCGAATGGGTCCAGCCGATGCTGGAATTCCTGTCGCCGACCTTCACCGAGTTCTTGTTGTTTTTTGCAACGCTCATCCTGTTCATCGCGAGCTGGCGCGACCTGCGGCGCGCGCTGATCATGAACTTTACCGGCCATGAATCGCGGCTGCGCACCTTGCGGATTTTGAACGCCGTCGAGGAACATCTCGGCGGCTATCTGCTGACCGTGACGATGATCAATCTCGGTGTCGGCACGGCGACCGGCATCATTTGCGCGCTCGCCGGCATGCCCAATCCTGCCGGGCTCGGCGCGCTGGCCGCCACCTTGAATTTCTTCCCGATCATCGGTCCGGTCGCGATGTTCGTGGTCCTGACGGTGGTGGGCTTGCTCTCATTCTCAACCGTCGGGGCGGGTTTGGTGGCGCCACTGGCCTTTAGCGGCGTTACCTTCCTTGAAGGCCATTTCATCACGCCGGCCATTATCGGCCGCAGCCTCGAACTCAATGCGCTTGCGGTGTTCATCTCGCTCGCTTTCTGGACCTGGCTGTGGGGCCCGATGGGCGGCTTCCTGTCGTCACCGCTCCTGATCGTGGCACTGATCGTCAGGGATCATTTGTCGCCACCGACCTCACCCCAAATACCGCAGGGCTGATTGGCTTTTTGCCAGGTTTCCTCACAGGGAACTTCCCACGATGCGGGGCGTTTGTCGCCTATCTCGCTTTGGATGCCGGGAGCTTTTGATGTCGAGCACAGAAGACGGAATCGGGATGAAACACCGGACGGATAAAGCGACCTACGAACGCCTTGAGAAGGATGTAGCAGCCGTGAAAAACGATATCGCAGCCCTCACCGAACAGATCACCGATGCGCTCAATTCATTCGCCGGCTCCGCCCAAAAGCAGGCCCGCCGCGGCTACAAGCAAGCGCGCGAGAATGTGGACTCGGCCGTGGAGGATATTTCCGAGCGCGGCGGCGCGGTCTTGGACGCCGCCCAGGACGCGGCCACATCGATCGAGGAAACGCTCGAGGACGTCATCGCGCAGCGTCCGCTGGCGACCGTCGGTCTCGCCCTCGGGTTAGGCTTTCTGATCGGCTTGACGTGGCGGCGCTAGCGCCAGGCGCGCGGCCGTGATGACCGCCTCGCCGGGTTCAATCCCTCCATCTCGAACGAGGTGTTCCCCATGTTTGCGCGCATGATCGATGATTTCAAGGAATCGACCGGCTCCGCCTTGCGGCTGACCTCGCTCGCCGCCGCGATCGCCGTGGCGGGCTTCATTACGACCTCATTTCTGTGCGCCGCGGCCTTCGTTTACGTGCTGCAGAGCTACGGCCCGATCCAGGCCTGCCTGACCGGCGCCGGCATTTTCCTGCTCGTCGCGCTGATCGCGGCCGTCTTTTACGCGGTGCGAAAAAATCGCGCCCGGGCGCGCGCTGCTGAAACCGCAAAATCGGCGGTCCATACCGCGCTCGCCGATCCGATGCTGGTGGCCGCCGGCATCCAGGTGATCCGCGCCATCGGCATCAAGAGATTGATCCCGATCCTGGCGGTCGGCGGGTTGGCGTTGGGATTGCTCGCCAACCGCAACAGCTCGGCGGACGAAGCGCCGGCGGAGTGACGGCGAGTACTAAGATTACGGCGGCGGCCGGGAGAAGACCTTCACGTCACGCAGCGGCCAGGCTGAAGCCGTTTTGCAATTTCGGTCAGGACACTCACGACCGGCTCGCAGGCCACGGTGATCTTCCGGTCGCCGGATTTGGCTGGGGGTGGCGCGGATGAGGAGTTGCCGCTGCCGCTGGCCACCGGCACGCGGACCAGAAAAGAGGTATCGGAGAAGCCATCAAGACGAAGCGAAATTGTACGCATCTGCGCCGGCGATCCGATGACGCTGGCGGCACGATCGGCCTTGGCGGCGCGATTCACGGCGTGAGCACCCGCGGTCAAAGGCTGGGTCGAGGAGTTCGGCAAATTATTTGGCATCGCCTCGGAGAGATCGCGGCCCGACGCCAATTGCGCCGCGCCTAAAGCCAGCGAAACCGCCATCGTACTGAGAATTCCCGTTGCCAGCCTTGACATGTTGGCCCGCCGTCCCTCGCCCCATGGCGATCGCGGCAAACAACGTCCGCCGAACCACAAGGTTTCGTGGAACTCGTCATCACTTAACCGTGTGGAAAAAAATTTTTGCGGCCGGGAACGACTCCGGGGGCCTAAGCGTCATTCCGGCAGCCGGTTATCCCCCCTGCCCCATTGACCGGTGACGTAGGGCGCGGCTGTGGTGATGCCAGCCGCGCCCTGCTTTTTTCTATCCGGTTGATTTCAAAAACGAATTTGCGATTGTACCGGTTCGCCGCGGGGCGGCCCCTGGTCGGTTCAGAGCCCTCGCCGCAGTCCACCGAGATTGACGGCTGGCCCGCCGGCGTGCAGCACAGCGGCTGCATTCGGACGGTGGGGCATTGAGCGATTTCCTCGGGATTGTCGGCATTTCCATCGGCGTCAGCCTTGCGGCGAGCGCGATCGCGGCGGCCATCAGCCTGCCGCTGGGGAGTGCGCTCGCCGTTTTTTCCTTTCCGGGAAGGCGGCTGCTGGTTGTATTGGCCAACGCGTTTTTCGGGCTGCCGCCGGTTGTGGTCGGATTGATTCTTTATCTCGCGCTGTCGCGCTCCGGTCCGCTCGGCTTCCTCGAATTGCTGTTTACCCCAGCCGCGATGGTGATCGCGCAGGCGATCCTGGCGATCCCGATCATGACCGCGCTGGTCCATCGCGCCAGCGAACGGGCCTGGGGCCGCTATGGCGACGAGCTGATTTGCGACGGGGCCTCGCGCGCGCAAGCCATTCCGCAAATCCTGCTCATCATCCGCGCGGACCTGCTGACGGCCATCCTGGCCGGCTTCGGCCGGACCGTCTCGGAGGTCGGCGCGGTGATCCTGGTCGGCGGCAATATCCGCGGCTTGACGCGAACCATGACGACCGTCATTGCGCTGCAGACCAGCCAGGGCGAATTGTCGCTGGCGCTGGCTCTCGGCACGGTGCTGATCGGGATTAGTATTTCAATCAGTGCCACGGTGTTCGCCTTGGCGGGAAGCGCACGAACGGCGGGAAGCGACGAAGCATGATCAAGATTCGAATCGCGTTGGCGCTGGCCGCCACCCTCGCCGCCACCCAGTCCGCGCCGGCCGCGGCGCAATCCGTCGTTCTCGCCTCCACCACGTCGGTCGAAGCTTCGGGCCTGCTGACAAAAATCCTACCCGAGTTCACGGCGAAGAGCGGGATCACGGTCCATGTGGTCGCGCAGGGAACGGGCAAGGCGCTCGACACCGCGCGGCGGGGCGATGCCGATATTTTGCTGGTGCATGATCCCGAAGCCGAGCAGCAATTCATCGACCAAGGCCATGGCCGCACGCGCCGGCAGATCGCCTGGAACGATTTCATCATCGTTGGCGCGTCCACCGATCCGGCGCATGTGCGCGGCGGTCACGACAGCGTCGCAGCCTTGAAGGCCATTGCCGCCGCGCGGGCGCCCTTCGTCTCGCGCGGCGACAACAGCGGCACCCACGCGACCGAACTGCGGCTTTGGAAAATCGCCGGGAAAATCCCCGATACGCTCTACAAGGAAAAATGGTACCGCGACATCGGCGGCGGCATGGGTCAGGCGCTCAATGCCGCGAGCGCGTTGGACGCCTATACGCTGACCGACCGCGGCACCTGGCTCAGCTTCAACAACAAGGGATCGCTCGTGGTCGCCGTCGAAGGCGACCCGCGCCTGATCAACCGCTACGACGTCATCGAACTCGATCCGCAAAAACACGCCGGCGCAAAGCTCGGCCTTGCAAAGATCTTTGCGGATTGGCTGGTGTCGCCGCAAGGCCAGCAGGCGATCGGCGCGTATCAAGTGAACGGGGAGCGATTATTCAATCCGTCGGCGGATGCGCCGAGGTGAAGCGACAGACGCAACCCCCGGCGCGCCGTGAACGCGCCAAGGGGTACTCGCTGACGCTACTTTGTCACGCGACGCTTACGCCACTCTTGGCGTCCTGTTCCGCGAGTTGCGCTGGAAGAACAGCGCCTGGCTCGCCACCGCCGACACCATCGCGGGCTGGAACGGTTTTGAAATCAGGAATGCCGGCTCCGGGCGCTCGCCGGTCAGGAAACGCTCCGGGTAGGCGGTGATGAACACCACCGGGACCTCGAAGCTGCGCAGCAATTCGTTGACGGCATCCAGGCCCGAAGAGCCGTCGGCGAGCTGAATATCGGCCAGAATCAGACCGGGCTTCTTGTTCTTGGCGAGCGCAACCGCGTCCGAGTGGGTACGGGCGACACCGATCACGCGGTGTCCGAGATTCTTCACCAGGCTTTCGAGATCCATCGCAATGAACGTCTCGTCCTCGATGATCAGCACGTCGGTGGCAATCTCCGCCGCCATTTCGCGCCCGGCGGTATCGGCGAGCCTGCGGGTCTCGGGCACATCGATTCCGAGAATGAAGGCGACTTCCTCCTCCGAGAAACCTTCAAGCGACAACAGCAGGAAGGCCTGGCGCGGCAACGGGGTGATATTCGAAAGCCTTCGCTCGGGCGGCATCGGCAGCGTCGTCACATCGGGATCGTCGTTGAGCGATACCGAATTCCAGATCTGGGTGAAGAGCCGGAAAAGCCCGGCGCGAGGTCCGTGACGCTCATCCAGCAGAGACGGATCCTGAAGCAGGGCCTCGAGCATGGCCCCTACATAGGCGTCGCCCGACGCCTGGTTTCCCGTCAACGCACGGGCATAGCGGCGCAGCAACGGCAAGTGTTCGGCAACGAGCTGTGATCGGGACATCCCCATTCCATCCTTAACTCTTGGGCCCAAACGTCCAAATTGGGGGTGACCCGGTATCCCCCTTGACTGGCACGATTACGCCCCGAACCCACAAAAGTTCCCAGCCTTTGCGGAACTTTTCGAAACCCTTCGCATTAGCCATTACACAGAGGGTCGCCGGCACGTGGCAAATTCGAGGATTAGCCGTGAAAATACAAAAGCTTAACTCTCGGGGAAACGTGGATCAGGTCATGAAGGAAGTAAAGAAGCAGGGCGGCCTAAATGCCGAGATTCAGTCGAGAATAGGCCATCAGCTGCGCGCCATGTACGACGATGTCGTCCGACAGGGGGTTCCGGACCGGTTCGTGGAGCTGATCCGAAAGCTTGATGTGTCCGAGACCAATCCCCAACTTGGGACTGCGGGCGAAAAAAATAATGGAGGGGAATAATGCCTCTCACCGACTCACTCCGCGACGACATCCTGGCGTCGGTCCCCAGTTTGCGCGCGTTTGCGATCTCGCTTTCCGGCAACGGTGACCGCGCCGACGACCTGGTTCAGGAGACGCTGCTGCGCGCCCTTGCCAACATCGACTCCTTCCAGCCCGGCTCGAACCTGCCGGCGTGGCTGTTCACGATCCTGCGCAACCTGTTCCGCTCGGATTACCGTAAACGGCGCCGGGAGGTCGAGGACGCCGACGGCAGCTATGCCAAGACCCTGAAAACCCAGCCGGCGCAGAGCGCGCATCTGGAGTTCGAGGAATTCCGCGCGGCGCTCGAGAAGCTTCCGCAGGACCAGCGCGAGGCGTTGATCCTGGTCGGCGCCTCCGGATTCTCGTATGAAGATGCTGCCGCGATCTGCGGCTGCGCGGTCGGCACCATCAAGAGCCGCGTCAACCGCGCCCGATCGAAACTCTCCGCCCTGCTCTATGTCGATGGCGCCGAGGATTTCGGCCCCGATGAAACCGTGCGCGCGGTGATCGGCGGCAGCGGCAGCTAGGCGCCGGGCCTGCACTGCTTACCGTGCCCTCGGCGGCGCCGAAAGTTGATCGGTTCGATCCCTCTCCGACATATCGATCACGGTCTCCATCGGTGCGGTGAGTTCGTAGACATAGCTCACATCGGTAAAGTATCGCTTCGACGCGCCACCGAGTGCCTCCGGCGCGACGCGGTCGAGCAGAATGACGCCGAAATCGCTGTCGGCGCGGCGGGTCGCCGCGCTGGTGTTGAATTCTTCCCAGCGAAACTGGAAGACGGTGTTGGGCTCTTCCCCGTTCACTTCCCAACGCGCGACGATGTGGGGGTGCTTGCCGACCAGCGAAAGCCCTTCGTCGGAATGCGAGGCCAGCTCGAAGAACAGCAGCGAAAGCGATTGCGCCGCGCGCGCGCTCACGGCGATATCGGGGCCGCTGACCGCGATACGCTCGGCATGGGGTATCGCGCGCGCTTCGAACAATCCCTTCATTTTGACGCCCTGCCACTGGCTTTCGCTGAGTAGCGAAACCACGTTCGACATGGCGTGAATCCGGCCGATCAGGAGTTCGCGGGCGACATCGATGTCGGAGCCGTGGCGCAGCGTGCGCGTCACGATCGACTGGATCACCGCCAGGATGTTCTTGACCCGGTGATTGAGTTCGTCGATGACCGCGGTCAGCCGGCGTTCAAAGCCGATCCGAACCTGGATTTCGCGGCTGAGGCGCAGGTTGTTGTAGGCGACATATCCGAACAACCCGCAGACGATCGCGGTCAGCGCGAGCCCTATCGCTGCCACGACCCCCGCCGTCTGCTGAGCGCGCAGCACCGCGTTGGTCTTGGCATAATAGCTGAGCGACCAGTCGCGGCCGCCAAACGCAACCGTCCTTGTCACCGACGGCGTGGCCTGCGGGCTTGCGGTTCGCGGTATGACGACGCCCCGCCCATTTTCAATCAGCTCGCCGCCATCGCTGCGCGGGTCTCTCAGCGCCACCGAAAACAGCGACAGGTCGTCATTTGCCAGCATCAGCGGCGCCAGCTCATAGGAGAACGTCACAAAGCCCGCGGGCTGCATTTCGTTCTCCTGCAGAACCGGCGCGGCGAGCACGACGCCGATCGGCCCGTCCGGACGCAACAGCGGAAGCGGATCGGAAGCGACCGGCTTCATATCGGCCAGGGCGCGCGCCAGCATCGGACCCAGTATCGGATGCTGGTCGAAGCTACGTCCCGGAAAGGCCTTCATCTCATGGTTGCGGGGCTCGACATCCATCAATACGTCGACCGGCCGGTTGACGGCCTGCGTGTCCAAAGGCGCATCGTCAAAACTGCGGATCGTCGGGTTTGGGAAGCCCGCACTCGCCAGCTCGGTATGTGCCGCCTCCAATTCGTCCGGCCGCAGTCGCGCGATCCAGCTTGCGACGACGAAATCGGTCTTGAAGGCATAGATCGAGGATCGTAGCGGCTGCAGCATGTTGGCCTTCATCACGGAAGGCGAACGGAACAGACCGGATGCGACGCGCGCGAGCAACTCGCGCTCCGTCAACCGGTCCTGAACCAGGCTCGCATGAACATCGATCGCCCGCGCCAGCGCGATGTTGTCGACCATCAACTCCTGATCGTGAACGCGATAGGCCGCAAGACCGGAGAGCAGAACCCCGATCAGCGCGATAAAACCGGTGATGAGACCCAGCCGAACCACTCGTCTACTCAAGAAAGAGGTGTTGGCAAAGAAGATGATGAAGAAGCATTTGGCGGCGATAAACCGACGCGTGATAAGAACCAATCGTTCGACATAGTGGAGGAGCGATCATCGGGACGCAACTGCGACTGGCTGGAAGATTAACACAATGAACAAATGCGGATACCACAGGTGAGCTTCCGGCACGGCCAGAGAATGCTAACCACGGCCGAACGATTTGGTTCCCCGATGGACCGGCGAGGCGGTTACGCCATCCTCCCGGACAGCCCCAGCCGCCACAAGTGTTAACGATCAGGCCCGGTTTACGCCCGCGCCGGCGGGCTGAGGCCGCCTTTGGCCTCGATGAAGCCGATAATCCGTTCGAGGCCCTCGCTCTTCTTGAGGTTGGTCATGACAAACGGCCGCTCGCCGCGCATGCGCCTGGCGTCGGTATCCATCTTCTCCAGCGATGCGCCGACATGCGGCGCGAGATCGATCTTGTTGATCACGAGAAGGTCGGACCGGGTAATGCCGGGGCCTCCCTTGGAGGGGATCTTGTCGCCGGCCGCCACGTCGATCACGTAAATCGTCAGATCCGCGAGCTCCGGCGAGAACGTAGCGGCGAGATTGTCGCCGCCGGATTCGATCAGCACCAGGTCGAGATCGGGAAATTTGGCGCGCATATCGGCAACTGCCGCAAGATTGATCGAAGCGTCCTCGCGTATGGCGGTGTGCGGGCAGCCGCCGGTTTCGACGCCGGCAATGCGATCAGGCGTCAGTGAGCCCGAACGGACCAGAAACTCGGCATCCCATTTGGTGTAGATGTCGTTGGTGATCGCGGCGATGTCGTAGCGCTGGCGCATCGACTTGCAGAGCAGGTCCATCAGCGCGGTTTTGCCCGAGCCGACGGGACCGCCGATGCCGATGCGGAGCGGGCCGTTCAATTTCGCCATTTCGAAGGATTCCCTTAGTTGTCGTCGTCCCTGCGAACGCAGGGACCCATACCGCGTGATCCATCCAGAGGGCAGGATGTCCAACACCTTCTGCGACAACCAATGCCAGTGGTTATGGGTCCACGCGTTCGCGGGAACGACGTGCTGATAGGTAAGTTCATGACCGGAACAACCTCGTGTACTGCGTCTCGTGCCGTATGCTGGCGAGATCGGCGCGGAAGGTCGCGCTGCCGAGATCGTCGAGCGAGGCCGCAAGCGCGCGCCTCGCCGTCGCGCCCACGATCGGCTCAAGCTGCGCCAGCACGCGCTGGCTGTCGGTTTGTCCCAGCGGAACCAGCCGCGCGCCGGCGGAAATCCAGTTCGAGGTCACCGCATGCAGGAAGGCGTGCAGCGTGGGCGCGAGCGGAACCGCATGCGCGGCGCTGACAAGCCCGACCGCGACGGGATAAACGAGGGCGGTGCCGCACGCTGAGATCAGCCGATCCAGCGAAGCGCAATTCCAGGCCGCACGCGCGATCTCGACGAACGCCCGGCCTTGCGCGGAGGTCTCAAGCTGGCGTTCGCGCGAAGGCACCAGGGCCGAAGCGAGCTCGGCGATCTCGCCGAGCTGCGCATCGTTGTCGGACGACGCGGCCCGATACGCGTGAGCGAGCAAGACGCCATCGCAAAAGCCCGGCCCATTCCCAAGCAGGGAAGTGAGCCAACCCTGCAACGATGCGGCGTCAGTGATGTCGCCGGCCTCCACCGCCCATTCGATGCCGCTGGAATAGGAGAAGGCCCCCACCGGGAAAGCCGGCGACAGCCAAGTCATCAGCCGGTACAGCGCCGCCGCTTCGCTCTCCGGCATTCCGCTGAAGGCGAGCGCGGTGTCCTCATCCGCTCGCGCCGACGCCCGGCGCCGCGGCTTCGGCGGCTTATTTGCGGTCATGAGCATGGGAATGGCCGTGGTGTTGGTCATGGTCACAATGCTCGTCGTGGTGATGGTGGTCGTGATGACGACCGCCATGATCATCGGAGAAATGATCATGGGACGAATGATCATGGCCCGCATGGTCATGCGCTTCGCTGGCGTGCGTATGCACGTGCCCGCCGCCGGCATAGGCGCCACCCTCGGGGTCGAACGGCGCTTCGATCTCGATGATCCTGGCGCCCAGCCCCTTCACCATGTCCTCGATGACGTGATCGCGCCGGATACGCAGGCCCCTTGCCGTGATCTGCGTCGGCAAATGGCGGTTGCCGAGATGCCAGGCGAGGCGAACCAGATGCTCGGGGTCGCGGCAGCGGATCTCCACGAGCGGCTCCGGCGCGGCCACGACCTCGACCAGCCTGCCATCGTCGAGCACGAGCGCATCACCGCCGCGCAGCGCGACCGCGTGTTCCAGATCGAGCAGGAACTCAAGCCCGCGTGTGCCGGTCATCACCATCCGCCGCCGGTGGCGGTCGTCGAAATCGAGCACGATGGTATCGGCCGGCGGCTCACTCCAGCGATGGTCCCTGCGAACCTGCGTGGCGCGGATCATCCGGGGATGTCCTGCGACCGCGGCTCACTAGAGTTGCCAACAGGGTAATTCATGGATGCCGCCCTAATACATGAAATAGCGCTGCGCCATCGGCAGCACGTCGGCGGGCGCGCAGGTGAGGAGTTCACCGTCGGCGCGGACCTCATAGGTTTCCGGATCGACCTCGATTTTCGGCGTGGCGCCGTTGTGGATCATGCTCTTCTTGGAGATGCCGCCACGGGTGTTCTGGACCGCATAAAGCTTCTTGCCGATGCCGAGCTTCCGCGCGAGCCCGGAAGCCACCGCCGCCTTCGAGGAGAACACCACCGATGAGGCCGTCAGCGCTTTGCCGAAGGCTGCGAACATCGGCTGGTAATGCACGGGTTGCGGCGTCGGGATCGAGGCGTTGGGATCGCCCATCGGAGCAGCGACGATCGAGCCACCCTTGATGATGCATTCCGGCTTGACGCCGAAGAAAGCCGGTGACCACAGCACGAGGTCGGCGAGCTTGCCCTTTTCCACCGAGCCGATCAATTTCGAAACGCCGTGGGCGATCGCGGGATTGATGGTGTATTTCGCGATGTAGCGCTTGACGCGTAAATTGTCGTTGTGGCCCTTGTCTTCCGGCAGAGAGCCGCGCTGCTTCTTCATCTTGTCGGCGGTCTGCCACGTCCGGATGATGACTTCGCCGAGCCGGCCCATCGCCTGCGAGTCCGAAGACATCATCGAGAGCGCGCCGAGATCGTGCAAAATGTCTTCGGCGGCGATCGTCTCTTTGCGAATGCGGCTTTCGGCAAACGCCAGGTCCTCGGCAATGGAGGGATCGAGATGGTGGCACACCATCAGCATGTCGAGATGTTCGTCGATGGTGTTGCGGGTGAAGGGGCGCGTCGGATTGGTCGAGGATGGCAGCACATTCTTCAAGCCGGCGATCTTGATGATATCAGGCGCGTGGCCACCGCCGGCACCTTCGGTGTGGAAGGCGTGGATGGTGCGGCCCTTGAAGGCTTTCACCGTATCCTCGACAAAACCTGACTCGTTCAGCGTGTCCGAATGCAGCATCACCTGAACGTCGTAATCGTCGGCAACCGCAAGACAATTGTCGATCGCGGCGGGCGTCGTCCCCCAATCCTCGTGCAGCTTGAGCGCACAGGCGCCGGCCTTGATCATTTCCACCAGCGAGGCCGGGCGCGAGGCGTTGCCCTTGCCTGAGATTCCCAAATTGACGGGAAATGCATCGAACGACTGGATCATCCGCCCGATGTGCCAAGGGCCGGGCGTACAGGTCGTCGCATAGGTGCCGTGCGACGGCCCGGTGCCGCCGCCCAGCATCGAGGTGACGCCGGACATTAATGCATGTTCGATCTGCTGCGGACAGATGAAATGGATATGGCTATCGAACCCGCCGGCGGTGAGGATTTTTCCTTCACCGGCGATGATGTCGGTGCCGGGGCCGATCACGATGGTCACGCCGGGCTGGATGTCGGGATTGCCGGCCTTGCCGATGGCAGAGATCATGCCTTCCTTGATCGCGACATCGGCCTTCACGATGCCCCAGTGATCGACGATCAGCGCATTGGTGATGACGGTGTCGGCCGCGCCCTGTTTGTTGGTGACCTGGGACTGGCCCATGCCGTCGCGGATCACCTTGCCACCGCCAAATTTCACTTCCTCGCCGTAGGTCGTGAAATCCTTCTCGACCTCGATGATCAAGTCAGTGTCGGCAAGCCGCACCCGGTCGCCGGTGGTCGGCCCGAACATGTCGGCATAGACGGAACGTTTGATTTTTACGGACATGATTTGGCTCCGACTGCTTCGAACATGGTCACAGCTTCCCCATCACGTCGCCGCGGAAGCCGTAGACGGTGCGTTTTCCCGCAAGTGCCACGAGGCGCACGTCGCGGGTCTGGCCGGGCTCGAACCGCACCGCGGTGCCGGCGGCAATATCGAGCCGCATGCCGCGCGCTTTTTTTCGATCGAATTTCAGCGCCGGATTGGTTTCGAAGAAATGGTAATGCGAGCCGACCTGGATCGGACGATCGCCGGAATTGGCGACCGTCAGCGTCACCGTCTTGCGGCCGGCATTGAGCTCGATCTCGCCGTCCTTGATGAAGAGTTCACCGGGGATCATGATTGTTACCTCTTAACACTCTGCTGTGTCATGGCCGGGCATAGCCGTCCGAAGGACGGCGTCGCTTCCGCTCGCCTATGTCCCGGCCATCCACGTCTTAACTTCGTGTTCAAAGAGCGTGGATGCCCGGGACAAGCCCGGGCATGACGAATTCAAAAGGTCTTACGCTTCTCATCGGATCGGCTCGTGCACGGTGACAAGCTTGGTGCCGTCTGGAAACGTCGCTTCCACCTGGATATCATGGATCATCTCGGCAATGCCCGGCATCACCTGGGCGCGGGTCAGGACCTGTGCGCCGGCCTGCATCAACTCGGCCACGGTGCGGCCGTCACGCGCGCCCTCGACGATGAAGTCCGAGATGATGGCGATGGCTTCCGGATGGTTGAGCTTGACGCCGCGCTCGAGCCTTCGGCGCGCCACCATGGCCGCCATTGAAATCAGGAGCTTGTCCTTTTCGCGGGGAGACAGATTCATGCGAGCACTCTGATTGACCTGAACTGATCTGGTTGAGCCGACATTCTAGTTGAGCCAAAGCCGCGGCAACGCCGAGCCACTGGCGCGGCCGAGCACCGTCGCCATGTCGGCGCGCAGCCGGGCCGCATCTTGGGCACAGAAGCGGGCCATTGCAAACCCATTCCATGCGGAGATGCCGACCTCGCCGCTGAGCGATCTTGTCACCTCGCGAACCCGCTCCACCAGCGCCTCGTCGCCTGGCACGATCAACGCAGTGCCGATCGCCACGCCGCCCTTGGCGACCGCGGGCTTTGCGAGCTTTTCGCCGATATCGCCATCGAGACGGATGTTCTCCGCCCAGATCAGCCGGCCGCCGCGGCGCATCCGCCAGCGCTCGACGAACTCGCCCTGCAGCATTTGCTCGCCCATCGCCGCGCGGCCGAACACCACGATTTCGCAAAGCAGGAACGAGGCGCTTTCCGAAAGGTCAATGTCGAAGTAGCGCAGCACCCGCGCTTGGTCGAACAGAATGGTTTCCTGCGGCAGCCAGGCGAGATGCGAATTCGCTTCCGCCTTCAAGACGATGTTAAGCCGCGCGGCGGGACCCGCGGCGCGGTAAATCTTTTCCGCCGCCGCCGTCGTCACCACGAGCCGCGACCCTTCGCCGGTCGCAATATCGATGTCGAAGCGGTCGCCGCCGGCAACGCCGCCCGCGGTATTCACAAACACCGCCGACAGGCCCTCGGCCTCGGGCGAAGGAAAGCGCACGCGCAGCGACCCGGATTCTTGAAGGCCGCGCCGGCGGGTGACGCCGTCGACCTGGTGCACGTCGAAGACCACCTTGCCCCGCGCCCGGTTGGCCGCAAAAATCGCCGAAGTCATGCTTGTGGTATCGGTCCGCATTCGCCCCCAACTCGCCCAGAACGGGCGCGCGACCGCCGCGGTCGCGTCAATTAAAGCGCCATCTGGCGGCTGATCTCGTTCGCGTCGAGATTGCTTCGATCACAGGCATATTTCACGGCGCCCCTGTCCATGACCGCAAAATTGTCGCCGAGCTGGCAGGCAAAGTCGAGATATTGTTCGACCAGTACGATCGCGATGGTGCCGAGGCTGCGCAGATAGTTGATCGCGCGGGCGATGTCCTTGATGATCGAGGGCTGGATGCCCTCGGTCGGCTCGTCCAACAGCAGCAGTTTTGGCCGCATCACCAGCGCTCGCCCGATCGCGAGTTGCTGCTGCTGACCGCCGGAAAGGTCGCCGCCGCGGCGGCCCAGCATCGATTGCAGCACCGGGAATAGCGAGAACACGTCATCGGGAATGTTGCGGTCCTGGCGCTTCAATGGTCCAAAGCCGGTCTTGAGATTTTCCTCCACCGTCAGCAGCGGAAAAATTTCGCGCCCCTGCGGCACGAGACCGATGCCGCGCCGTGCCCGCTCATAGGGCCGCAAGCCGGTGATGTCGGCGCCTTCAAATGTGATCGAACCGCCGGCGATGGGATACTGGCCGATCATCGCGCGCAACAGGCTGGTCTTGCCAACACCGTTGCGGCCGAGCACGCAGGTCACCTTGCCCGGCTCGGCGGTAAGCGAGACGCCGCGCAACGCCTGGGCCGCGCCGTAATAGAGGTTGATATTGTCGACCTTCAACATGGATCACCGTCCCAGATAGACTTCGACCACCCGGTCATTCGCCGACACCTGGTCGATGGTGCCCTCGGCCAGCACGGTGCCTTCGTGCAGGCACGTCACCTTGACGCCGAGTTCGCGAACAAAGGTCATGTCGTGCTCGACGACCATGATGGTCTTGTCCTTGTTGATCTCCTTCAAAAGCTCCGCGGTCTGATGGGTTTCGACATCGGTCATTCCCGCGACCGGTTCGTCGACCAAGAGCAATTTCGGATCCTGCGCGAGCAGCATGCCGATCTCCAGCCATTGTTTCTGGCCGTGCGACAGGCTTCCCGCCAAGCGGTTGCGGGCATCTTTCAGGCGGATGGTTTCCAGCACGCGCTCGATGCGTTCGGTTTCAGGCATGCTCTCGCGCCAGAACAAGGTGCCTTTGACGCTGTGATCGACATTGAGCGCCAGCAGCAAATTGTCCTCGATGGTCTGGCTCTCGAATACCGTCGGCTTCTGGAATTTCCGGCCGATCCCGAGTTCGGCAATCCGCGTCTCGTCAAGCCTCGTCAGGTCGGTGACGCCGTCGAACAGCACCGTGCCTTGATCCGGCTTGGTCTTGCCGGTGATGATATCCATCATCGTGGTCTTGCCGGCGCCGTTCGGGCCGATGACGGCGCGCATTTCGCCGGGCGCAAGCGTCAGCGACAGGTTGTTGATGGCGTGAAAGCCGTCGAACGAGACATGCACGCCGTCGAGATAGAGCAGTGCGGAGGTTGAACGGGTATCCATGACCTTCACTCCGCCATATCGGGTTCGCTGACGCCGTCTTCGCGCGCGGCGCTCTCGGAGGTCGCCGACACGCTCTTGGCCTTCCACGGCTGCCACCATGAATTGAAGGTGCCGACGATACCCCTGGGCAGGAGCAGCGTCACCAGGATGAACAGCGCGCCGAGCATGAACAGCCAGTAGGGCGCCAGCGGGCCCGACGTGAAGAAGGTCTTGGCGTAGTTGACGACGACCGCGCCGAGCGCGGCCCCGACCAGCGTGCCGCGGCCGCCGACCGCGACCCAGATCACGGCTTCGATCGAGTTTCCGGGCGCAAATTCGCCGGGATTGATGATGCCGACCTGCGGCACGTAAAGCGCGCCAGCAACGCCTGCCATGCAGGCCGACAGCGTGAACACGAACAGCTTGTAGGATTCGACGCGGTAGCCGAGAAACCGGGTGCGGGATTCGGCGTCGCGAACGGCGATCAGCACCTTGCCAAGTTTTGACGTTACGACCGCGCGGCAGATCAGGAAGCCAATAATCAGCGCCACGCAGCTCAGCGCAAACAACGCCGCACGCGTGCCGTCTGCTTGTACGTTAAATCCCAAAATATCCTTGAAATCGGTCAGGCCGTTGTTGCCGCCGAACCCGAAATCGTTGCGGAAAAACGCCAGCAACAGCGCGTAAGTCATCGCCTGAGTGATGATCGAGAGATAAACGCCGGTAACGCGGGAGCGGAAGGCGAGCCAGCCGAAGCAGAAAGCCAAAAGGCCCGGCACCAGAATGACCATCAGGGCCGCGAACCAGAACATATCGAACCCGTTCCAATACCACGGCAGCTTCGGATAATTCAGGAACACCATGAAGTCAGGCAGGATCGGGTTGCCGTAGACGCCGCGGCTGCCGATCTGGCGCATCAGATACATGCCCATGGCGTAGCCGCCGAGCGCAAAGAAGGCGCCATGGCCGAGCGAAAGGATGCCGCAATAACCCCAGATCAGGTCGATCGAGAGCGCCAGTATGGCGTAGCAGACATACTTGCCGAACAGCGCGACCAGATAGGTCGGCACCTGCAGCATGGAGCCGGACGGCAGCAACAGGTTCGACAGCGGGATCAACACGCCGCAGGCGGCCACCACCAGCAGGAACACGGTCGCGCTGCGGTCCAGCGAACGCATGAGCACGTGCGGCATCATGCTTCTACCGCCCGCCCCTTGAGCGCGAACAGACCACGCGGGCGTTTCTGGATGAACAGGATGATCAGCACCAGAATGGCGATCTTGCCGAGCACCGCGCCGGCGACCGGCTCCAGGAATTTGTTGGCGATGCCGAGCGTGAACGCGCCGACCAGGGTGCCCCACAGATTGCCGACGCCACCGAACACCACCACCATGAAGGAGTCGATGATGTAGCTCTGGCCAAGGTTGGGGCTGACATTGTCGATCTGCGACAGCGCCACGCCGGCGATCCCGGCGATGCCGGAGCCGAGCCCGAAGGTCAGCGCATCGACCCGCGAGGTGGCAATCCCCATCGAGGCCGCCATGCGGCGGTTCTGAGTTACCGCGCGCATCTCCAGGCCGAGCGCGGTAAAGCGCAGCATGGCGAGCAGGATCGCAAACACGGCCATTGTGAAGCAGAGGATCCACAGCCGGTTATAGGTGATCGTGATCTGTCCGATTTCGAACGCGCCGCTCATCCAGGTGGGATTGCCGACTTCACGGTTGGTGGGGCCAAAGCCGGTGCGCACCGCCTGTTGCAGCACCAGCGACAGACCCCAGGTCGCGAGCAGCGTTTCCAGCGGGCGGCCGTAGAGGAAGCGGATAATCGTTCGTTCGATCAGGACCCCGATTGCACCCGCGACGATGAAGGCCAGCGGTACCGCGATCAATAGCGAATAGTCGAACAGGCCGGGATAGCTGGTGCGGATCGCTTCCTGCACCACGAAAGTGGTGTAGGCCCCCAGCATCACCATCTCGCCGTGGGCCATGTTGATGACGCCCATCACGCCGAAAGTGATGGCAAGACCGATCGCGGCAAGCAGCAGAACCGAACCGAGCGAGAGGCCATACCAGGCATTTTGCACGGCCGACCACATCGCAAGATTGCTCTGAATGGCCGAAGTAGCACCGGCCGCTGCACGCGCAATGGCGGGCGGCTGTTCTCCGGAGAGCCCGGTCAACAGCGCCAACGCTTCCTGGTCGCCCCGCGCCTTGATGGTGGCGATGGCTTCGAGCTTCTCGGCATCGGTGGCGTCAGCCTTGAAAAGCAGAATGGCCGCGCGCGCCTCGGTGAAGGCAAGCTTCGCAGCCTTGTTGGTCTCCTTCTGCAACGCGCCGTCGACGACGGGCAGCATGGTCTCGTCGTGGGTCTTGAAGACCGATTGCGCGGCGGCGATCCGCTTGGCCGGATCGGGCGACAACAGGGTCAAGCCGCCAAGCGCGGCCTCGACGGTGCGGCGCAACCGGTTGTTGAGGCGGACGGCCGCGGCATTGTCCGGCAGCTTGTCCACGGCCGCACCGGTCGCGGCGTCGATCATCTTGCCGTCGGGCTCAGCGACGTAGACCTTCTTGGTATCGGGATCGGCCGACAGCCGGCCGTCCTGCAGCGCGCTGATGATGGGAAAGGCGAGCGGATTGCCCGATGTCGCAATCGCCCCGATCGCCTCTTCGGTATCGGAGAACTCGTTATTGGCGAATTTGGCGACCGCGTCCTCGAATGGGCCGGCGATTGCTGGCAAGGTGAAGGCGACGATCAGGAGAACCGAGAGGACAAGCGCACGAAGACGGTCAAGAACGTTGGCGACCACTGGACGACCCCGGCAGAAGTAATGGGAAGGCGGCGACATCGCCGCCTTCCCGGTCTGGTGGGTTGGCTTTTAGCATGATCTGCGGGCAAGCGCTTCGCAGCCGTCCGGCGGAAAACCGGCTCCCGCCGCTCTGGTTCGTGCTCGCTTGTTTGAGCATGACCGTTCGGAAAGCCGGTTCCCCCTTTTTCAGATCAAGCCAACGGGAACTAGGACCCCTGACCGCCGCACTTGTTGGTCTTGGTATTGTAGTTGCCGCACTTCTTGCCGACCCAGTCGCCGATCAGGTCCTTGGAGCCCTCGAGCTCCTTCGACCATGCATCGCCGGCCACCAGGCCCGGGGTCTTCCACACCACGTCGAACTGGCCGTTGCCTTTGATCTCGCCAATGAACACCGGCTTGGTGATGTGGTGGTTCGGCAGCATCTTGGAGACGCCGCCGGTCAGGTTCGGCGCTTCGATGCCAGGCAGGGCGTCGATCACCTTGTCGGCGTCGGTCGACTTCACCTTCTCGACCGCCTTGACCCACATAGCAAAGCCGATGACGTGAGCTTCCATCGGATCGTTGGTCACGCGCTTCGGGTTCTTGGTGTAGGCCTGCCAGTCCTTGATGAACTTCTCGTTGGCCGGCGTCTTGATCGACTCGAAGTAATTCCAGGCGGCCAGATGGCCGAGCAGCGGCTTGGTGTCGATGCCGGCGAGCTCTTCCTCACCGACCGAGAACGCGACAACCGGAATGTCGGTCGCCTTGATGCCCTGGTTGCCAAGTTCCTTGTAGAAGGGAACGTTGGCGTCGCCGTTGATGGTGGAGACCACCGCGGTCTTCTTGCCGGCCGAGCCGAACTTCTTGATGTCGGCCACGATCGTCTGCCAGTCGCTATGACCGAACGGGGTGTAGTTGATCATGATGTCTTCCTGCTTGACGCCTTTCGACTTCAAGTAGGCTTCGAGGATCTTGTTGGTGGTGCGGGGATAGACATAGTCGGTGCCGGCCAACACCCAACGCTTCACCTTTTCGTCCTTCATCAGGTAGTCGACCGCGGGAATTGCCTGCTGGTTCGGCGCCGCACCGGTGTAGAACACGTTGCGCTCGCTCTCCTCGCCCTCGTATTGCACGGGGTAGAACAGGATGCTGTTCAGCTCCTTGAACACCGGCAGCACGGATTTGCGCGACACCGAGGTCCAGCAACCGAACACCACGGCGACCTTGTCCTTGGTGATCAACTCACGCGCTTTTTCCGCGAACAGCGGCCAGTTCGAGGCGGGATCGACGACGACTGCCTCGAGCTTCTTGCCGAGCAAGCCGCCCTTCTTGTTCTGCTCGTCGATCAGGAAGAGGACGGTGTCCTTCAGCGTGGTTTCGCTGATGGCCATGGTGCCGGAGAGCGAGTGAAGCACGCCGACCTTGATGGTGTCGTCAGCCGCTTTCGCGGTCGAGAACGCGGCCAAGCCTAGGACCAGCGCGGCGGTCGCCGCGAGCCAGCGACGGCGGCTCAGCGTCGCTATATCGTGAGTAAGTTGTGTAAGCATGAATTGCATCTCCCTGACGCAGGCGTGAAACGCTGCGAAACGGCCCCACGGCCGCCTGCGTTAACGGAATCGCAAGAACCATGCCACCGCGCCTCAATGGGATAACCGAATGGCTTCGTTGAGGAATTCGGCGTTGTCGGTCAGCGATATCGGATGGTCGCCTAATATTTGGGCGGAAAAAATGTATGCTTTGCTCGCAAAATGATTAGTTCGTAGGCAAAAGTAGCAGGCGTCTAAATCCCCGGCACAAATTTTTGGCATCGTGCCGCGCGGATTGGACACGCCTGCGAACGGCAAAATTAAGCTTTTGCAGCGCTTTTGACGGCGCAGGGGATATCCGTTCGCGATTCACCTTGAAAGCGCCGTGTTCGTGTTCCATATGAGCTGCACGACCCCGGAATCATCGGGTCATCGCGAGCCGCGTGTTCTGAGCCCGTCCAACGGCTTCTGGCTTGCCCCTTCAGCTAACCAAAACCGACGCCCCAAACACGCGGGTGTTCTAGACACCCTCGCGCGCTCCTGACAAACAACGTCGGGCGCCTGCCTTTTACAATGGAAAGTACCCACCTTTTGACCTCCTTTCAGGATTTCGGCCTCGCCGATCCCATCTCGCGTGCGCTCAAAGAAGAGAATTATCTGACGCCCACGCCCATCCAGGCTCAAACCATTCCCCTTGCACTCGCCGGCCGTGACGTGGTCGGCATCGCCCAAACCGGTACCGGCAAGACCGCCGCTTTCGCACTGCCGATTCTGCACCGTATTTTGGAAAACCGCATCAAGCCGCAGCCGAAGGCTTGCCGTGTGCTCGTACTGAGCCCCACACGTGAATTGTCGGGCCAGATTCTTGACAGTTTCAACGCCTATGGCCGCCATATGCGCCTCACTTCGGCGCTGGTAATCGGCGGCGTCCCGATGGGACGCCAGGTCCGCTCGATCATGCAGGGCGTCGAAATCCTGGTGGCCACGCCGGGCCGCCTGCTCGATCTCGTGCAGAGCAACGGCTTAAAGCTCGGACAGGTCGAGTTTCTCGTGCTCGACGAGGCCGACCGCATGCTGGACATGGGCTTCATCAACGACATCCGGAAGATCGTCGCCAAGCTGCCGGTCAAGCGGCAGACGCTGTTTTTCTCGGCGACGATGCCGAAGGATATCGCCGAACTCGCCGAAGCGATGCTGCGTGCCCCGGCGCGGGTGGCCGTCAGTCCGGTCGCCTCCACGGTCGAGCGCGTCACCCAGCGTATCATCCAGGTCGATCACACAGCCAAGCCCGCGTGGCTGGCGCAGCTTTTGAAGCAGGAAGCGGTCGATCGCGCGCTGGTGTTTACCCGCACCAAGCACGGCGCCGACAAGGTGGTGAAGGGCCTCGCCAGGGCCGGCATTCCCGCCGACGCGATCCATGGCAACAAGTCGCAAAATCACCGCGAGCGGGTGCTTGCCGCATTCCGCTCCGGCGAGATCCGCACGCTGGTCGCCACCGACATTGCCGCCCGCGGCATCGACGTCGATGGCATCTCGCATGTGGTGAATTTCGATCTTCCCAACGTCCCCGAGACCTATGTTCACCGCATCGGCCGCACCGCGCGCGCCGGCGCCGATGGCGTCGCCATCTCGCTCGTCGCGGGAGGTGAGGAGTTGGCGTATCTGCGCGACATCGAGAAGTTGATCCGTATTGCGCTACCGAGGGAAGACCGCCGCACGCCGGGCCATCGCGACACCGCGCCGGCGCCGGCGCAACATCGTGGCGGGCGGCCGGCACCGCGCGTCCATGCCGGACGCGCAAATGAAGCCGCGCCGGCATCGAAAGGCCCTCGCCGTCGCCGTCGTCCTGGTGGTAGTAATGGCGCTCCACAAACCAACCGACACGAGGTCAACCGGCAGGAGCCGCACCGTCCGTCGCAAGGCGGCGGCAAGGCTGAGGGGATCCAGGGCGTCGCTTTCCTGTATCGCGAAAGCCGCCCGAATACCCGACCCAACCGCACGCAACGGCCACGCTAGCCGCCGCTCGACCTGGAGACAACCATGGCTAAAGAAGAGCTGATCCAGTTCGAAGGACTGGTGACCGAAATCCTCCCCGATGCCCGCTACCGCGTCCAGTTGGACGCGGGACACGAGATCGTCGCTTACACCGCCGGCAAGATGAAGAAGAATCGGATCAAGACGCTGGCGGGTGACCGGGTGACGATCGAGATGTCGCCCTACGATCTGGAAAAAGGCCGGCTCATCTTCCGTCACAAGGACGAGCGTCCTGGCGGTGGCGGTGCTGGCGGCGCTCCGCGTGGCGCGCCCCCGCGCGGCCAATTCCGCCGCCGGTAAACGCCGCCTTCGGTCGTGCAGATCAGCGCATGACAGGATCGTGTGGCGCACGGACTCTCGCCGCCAGTTGCAACCCCTCGGCGCGATCAAAAAATCGCGCCGCTCAGGATTGTTTTGGGGGCTACTTTGGAATAATATGACCTAATCGATTTTCGGCCGGACGACATTAGCTATCCACCGGTACAGCCGGTTTAGACGCTGACGACCCTTCCAAAAATTCGATCTCACCAGCCCATCGAAAGTGGGCTTCTACTATGGCTATCTTGAGAAGGGACTACCCCCGTGAGCATGGGAACCGTGAAGTGGTTTAACGCGACCAAGGGCTTCGGCTTTATCCAACCGGATGACGGCGGCAACGACGTGTTCGTGCACATCAGTGCCGTGGAGCGAGCAGGGCTTGGAACACTGCGTGAGGGCCAGAAGATCAGCTACGAGATCGTAGCGGATCGTCGCTCTGGCAAATCGTCGGCCGACAATCTGCGCGCCGCCGGCTAAGCGAAACTCGCTCGCCCGGCTATGCAAGCCGCGGCCGTCGAGATTTTTCCGCCGCAATACGAAACAAGAGAGGCCGCGCTTTCGCGCGGCCTTTTTGCTTTGAACGATGTGGCGGTCGCAGGCGGATACGGCCCGTTCGCATTAACGGATCGTTAACAGATAAAGGCTGGTTAGCCGCCGGCGCGGGCTCGCTTGCACAGAGGGGCGCAAGAGTAGACGTGGCGTTCCATTCCACGAAACACAGTGACGAGGCCGTCATCCGAATCGTCAACGCGCGGACCATCGGGCGCGCGGGCATCAACCAGGCTGCGCAACGCGAGCGAGAGGATTCCGCTCTGGCGGGACCGGGCGAGAATCTCCGCCTGCGCAGGTTTCAATTCAAGCGTTGCGGTCTTGCCGACGACCGAATTCTGGCCATCTTTTTCGCGGGGCGCCTGATCGATGGCCAGAACCCGGATGTTGCTTAAAATGATTTCGGAAACAACGAGGTCACCGCCGGCGCCAGAATCCGGATTCTTCTCCCGCCGCGACAGAATCACGTCGACGCGGTCATTCGGCAGGATAAAGCCGCCGGCACCGGTTTCCGGGGAAATTTCGGTCGAAACCGCGCGCATGCCGCCGGGCAATACCGCCGCCATGAATCCAGAACCGTTGGCCTTGACCAGTTTCGGTTCGCGGATCGGTTCGCCAGCGATGAACGGCGAGCGCGCGATGGATCCTGCAATCTGCGAGGTCGCATCCGGACGATCAGCGCGGCGGATGAAATTGTTGCTCGCCGTCGCGGAAGGCCACGTCTGCCATAGCATATCGTCGGGATTGACAGTCTGCCCGAGCGCAATATCCGACTTCGCTATCAGAACATCGACGGTCGGCAATTGTGGCGCTGGTTCGGCCACAACCGCTTTGTTATCGGATCCGCTTGCAAGATAGGCTGCGAGGCCACCTGCGGACAGGGCGATGGCCAAAACGGCAATACGCGCGGTATTCATACGCTCTACTCGCTACACGCTACTCTACTGACCTCGAGGCCCCGGAAAATCCGACCCACAACCTGACGAATTGCTGCCGGAGATGCGAAGTCCGGGCTTGAAACCTGGTCATTGCGACCCGGGTAATCTGACCTTAATAGATGAACGAACTGCAAATCGGGAGCCGACAAGGCGACGGATATCAGTTCGCCCTGCCCGCTAGTGCCCGAAACGGATAGGCCAGTTGGCCGACAATCTCGGTCGGAATGGCTTGATCGTCGGCACCATAATTTTCCGGGAGCCTGTTTTCCGGCATCCTGAAAGTTCCAAACAGGATATCCCAGATCGGAAAGGTCCCGGCAAAGTTGGTGCTGCCGCCCTCTTCCAGCGAGGTGTGATGCCAGCGATGATAGACCGGGGTCGCCAGCACGTATTTGAATGGACCAAGCGTCCAATTCAGATTGGCGTGAACAAAGGCCGAGTGGAATGTCGTGAATGGTCCGACCCAGAGCATGACGTTGGGCGAGATGCCGGCCATCAGCAGGATAACGTCGACCGCAATCGTTCCCAATAGCAGGTTTGCCGGATGGAAGCGCGCCGCCGAAATCCAGTCCAGATCTTCAGACGAATGATGGATCGCGTGATATTTCCAGAAACCACCGCTGTGAAACAGCCGGTGCAACCAGTACAGCATGAAGTCGGACAGAACCAGGAACAACATCCCCTGCAGCCAGAGCGGCAACTGGGAAAGCGGACCATGGCCGTTGTCATAAAAGGCAATCAGATCGTCGGCGTCATGAATGTTGAAAACCACGCCGGCGCCGAGCACCAGCAGCCCGATCCGCAACACGCGCGCGAATAACGGAACAAAGAACCAATAACAGATGTCGGTGACGAGTTCGCGCTTGCGCCACCAGGGAGCCGCCGGATTGCAGGCCCAGAAATGGGTCAGCACCGAGAACACCAGCGCCAGCACGATTGTGATCGGCACCACCTTGGCGATCGTCTGGCCGAGCATCTCGACGACTTCCAGGGTTAAATTGGACATGGCAGCCTCATCCGATCGGGTACCCCAGGCGTACGCCTTGCCGCTTAAGGAGCCGTAAACCAGAGCGCGCGGCTCTGCTCGCGGTCTCTGCGATGTCAGGCGAGGTCGTCGCGAACGGGCAACGATCGCTTTGTACGAATGGCCTTAATTCCAAATTTACTTTGCTCAAGAACAGCAAGTTCCATCGGAATTTGCGCGATCGAATTAACCGCGCCGCAATTGTCCGACCTTACGGTGGCGCCTTGGTCACGGTGCTGAGAACGCCGGCGAGACCACAGTTAGTTCGACCAGCCACGTGTTCACATGGAGTTACCTATGAAGAATCTGATTGCGCGTTTCGTGAAGGACCAGTCCGGCGCCACCGCGATCGAATACGGCTTGATTGCAGCCGGCATTTCGCTCGCGATCATCGCTGTCGTTAACGGCATCGGCAGCAACCTGAACACCAAGTTCACCTCGATCAACAGCTCGCTGAAATAAGCGACGGTTATGGACTGACATAAAGGGCCTCGGTCAATCCGGGGCCTTTTTTGCTGCAGCGAGGGGCGTAGATGATGCGTACCAATCCGGCCGCCACCCTTGCCGCGGCAACAGCCGTGTCCGGCCGGGCCAGCCGGAGCGATTCAGCAGCCGGAGTGGTCTGTGCCGCGCTGACGCTCGCCCTTCTTGTGCTCGTCTGGCGAATGGCAAGTGTTTGGTGACGGACGCTGCCCATTTCCCGATTGTTCACCTATCAAAGCTAGATTCCGACGATCATCCGACCTCTCGTCAGCAGCACGGGCCGCACATCCATGATCCTCGACGTTGCACGCCTCCTGCTGTTTCCTGCCCTGATGGCGTTCGCGGCGGCGAGTGACCTCTTCACCATGACCATCTCGAACCGGGTATCGCTGGCGTTGGCGGCCGGCTTTCTGGTTCTGGCGGTCCTGAGTGGTATGGGACTTTCCGATATCCTGGCGCATCTGGGCGCCGGCGCCAGCGTGCTCGCGGTGGCCTTTGTCTGCTTTGCCATGGGCTGGGTCGGCGGCGGCGATGCCAAGGTAGCCGCCAGTGCGGCGCTATGGTTCGGCTTCGGCCATCTGCTGAACTATCTGGTCTATGCCTCGCTGTTCGGCGGCGCCCTGACGCTGCTGCTGCTCCAGTTTCGGCAATGGCCATTGCCTTATGCGCTGGCCGGCCAGACCTGGCTCCTCAAATTGCACGCCAAGGAAAGCGGTATCCCCTACGGTATCGCACTCGCCATCGGCGCATTGGTCGTCTACCCGGAGACGGAATGGATCAAGGCGGTCGATCTGGCGCACTTCGCCATTCGCTGATCGCCCGAGAGGTAAACCCGCCGTTAAGGCGATTTAGATACGCCTCATTAACCATGCTTTGACGAATAGCTGGTCAACTCCCATCACGGCGGCGGAAGCGTCGCAAGCGTAATGTGGAAAGTGAAGCGTATGAATACCGCACGCATTGTCGTCCTGACCATCGCTGTCGGTGCCGGCGGCGGCGCGGCCTGTCATGCGAATGGGTCGGACGGCGAGCGGCCTCCGGCGGAGCCGGTGGCGCAACTGCGGACCGCCGAGCCAGACAACGCCTTCATTCGCCGCAACGAACGTCCGGATGCGGCCACCCAGATCGCCGGCTCGATCGCTGCCGAACCGATCCGGGAGCCTGAACCGATCGGGTCCGACGGATCAGGCTTCATTCCGCCGATCGGAGCGCGTGGCGCGGCAACATCGAAGCGGTCCGCAACCGCGTCACAAGCCGGCACGATGCAGAAGTGACGAAAAGGACTTAACGATATGAAATGCAGGGGAAATCAGCTGTCGACGCGGACGTCTCTGATCTGCGCCCTGTCGTTTTCGGCTGCCGCCGCAATAACGCTCAATCCGGCGCTTGTCCCGGCCCTGGCGAGCGACTATCGCCCGATGGCGCCAATTGCCATGGATGGGCAGATCAACGCGCGCTATCTCTCGCTTGGCGTCGGCAAATCAATCGTGATCGATTTGCCGCGCGACATCAAGGACGTGCTCGTCGCCGATCCGAAGATTGCGAATGCGGTCGTGCGTTCGTCGCAACGCGCCTACATTATCGGCGCGGCGGTCGGTCAAACCAACATCGTGTTCTTCGATTCCGCGGGCCAGCAGATTGCGGCCTATGACATCGCCGTCAAACGCGACCTCAACGGCATGCGCGCCGCGCTGAAGCAGACTCTGCCGAACTCCGACATTCAGGTCGAGGGCCTCGGCGACAGCGTGATGCTCTACGGCACGGCGGCTAGTCCCATCGAGGCGCAGCAGGCGGGCGATCTTGCCGCACGGCTGGCGGGCGGAGCCGACAAGATCGTCAACTCCATCGCGGTTCGCGGCCGCGATCAGGTGATGTTGAAGGTCACGGTCGCCGAGGTCGCGCGATCGACCATCAAGCAACTGGGCATCGATCTCAGCGGCAGTCTCAATTACGGTACCACGGTGGTGAATTTCAACAATGTCACCCCGTTCACCGCAAACAACGCGCCGCTTGTTCCTGGCAACAACATCACCACGTCGTTCGGCTCGTCGGTCCAGGCCACGATACGGGCGATGGAAAGCGCCGGTGTGGTGCGCACGCTGGCAGAACCGAATTTGACGGCCATCTCCGGCGAGTCGGCGACCTTCATTTCGGGCGGCGAATTTCCAATTCCCTCCGGCGTGACCTGCCAAACGACGACCGCGGGCGCGATCGGACAATGCATCCAGACGGTCACTTTCAAGAAATTCGGCATCTCGCTCAATTTCACGCCGGTGGTGTTGACCGAGGGACGGATCAGCCTGCGGGTCATGACCGAGGTGTCGGAAATCTCGACTGAAAACTCTTTGCAGGGCGGCGCCGGAGGGACCACGATTCCCTCGATCAAGACCCGTCGGGCGGAAACCACGCTGGAAATCCCCTCAGGCGGGGCGATGGCGATGGCCGGCCTGATTCAGGACCAGACCAAGCAGGCGATCAACGGCCTGCCCGGCCTTTCGCAACTGCCGGTCCTGGGCACGCTGTTCCGCAGCCGGGACTACATCAACAACCAGACCGAACTGATGGTTCTGGTGACGCCCTATATCGTGCGGGCCGTGGCGCAGAAGGACCTGTCGCGCCCGGATGACGGGTTTGCCGCGGCCTCCGACCCGCAGGCGGATCTTCTCGGCAGCATCAACCGGATCTACGGCGTTCCCGGCCGCGTCGAACCGGCCCGGAATTATCGCGGCACCTACGGCTTTATCACGGACTGAGGCGGGACAAGGACGAAAACGATGACAGCCAGGATACCCGTCGATTGCAAGCGCGCCTTCCGCATCGCGGGGGCGCTTGTCGGTGTTGCCGTCGCGCTCGGCGCCTGTACGCATGCCGACGAAGTGGTGGCGACCGCGAGCATTCCTGACGATTACCGCCAACGACACCCGATCGCGATCCAGGAAACCGAACGCGCCGTCGTGATTTTCGTCGGTCACGGACGCGGCGGCCTGTCGGCTTCGCAACGCGCCGACGTGATCGGACTGGCACAGATCTGGCTCCAGGAGGGTACTGGCGCGATAATGGCCGATGTGCCGGTCGGAACGCCGAACGCGCGGGCAGCCGCCGATGCATTCCGGGAAGCTCACGCGCTGCTTTCGGCGGCCGGGGTGCCGCCGCGCAGCATTACCGTCCACCACTACCATCCCGACGACCCGCGCCAGCTTGCAACCGTACGATTGAACTATCCGAAAATCTCCGCCGTCGCCGGACCGTGCGGATTGTGGCCTGAGGATATCGGCTCCTCGATCAAGAACAAGAGCTATATCGAAAACAAGCCCTATCACAATTTCGGCTGCGCCAATCAGCGCAACCTGGCAGCGATGATTGACAATCCTTCCGACCTCGTTCAGCCGCGTCCCGAGACCCCCGCCTACACGATGCGGCGCACGGAGGGCTTTGAAAAGTATCGCAAGGGCAACTCGACCGCCACCACCTATCCTGAAGCCGAAAAGGCGAAACTCAGCGATACCGGCAAATGATCAGCTACGCGCGTCAAAATTCCGAGCCTCAGTCGGACCACACGCCGCCGTCAGCGGACGATCACATCGCCCCGGCGCCGCGCGTGTCGGTGCAGGCTTTCTGCGAGACCGTTGAGACCGCCGCGGCGGTGCAGTCGGCGGGTGAAGATCGGCGCCTCGGCAAGGCCCATCTCAAGATTCAAATGGGCGGCATGGCGGCCGCCGTCGAAGCCTATCGCAGCGCGCCTACTCCAAACGTGATCATTCTGGAGACCGAAGGCCGCAACGACATCCTCACCGGCCTCGATCAACTCGCATCCGTATGTGATTCCGGAACGCGCGTCATCGTCATCGGCCGCATCAATGACGTCATGCTTTATCGTGAATTGGTGCGTCGCGGCGTCAGCGACTATGTGATCGCGCCCGTCGCCGCCATCGACGTGGTGCGCTCGATCTGCGGGCTGTTTTCCTCGCCGGAAGCAAAGGCCGTCGGCCGCATCATCGCCATCGTCGGCGCCAAGGGCGGCGTCGGCGCGTCCACCATCGCGCACAACGTGGCGTGGGCCATCGCGCGCGATCTTGCGCTGGATTCCGTGGTCGCCGACCTCGACCTCGCGTTCGGCACCGCCGGCCTCGACTACAATCAGGATCCCCCGCAGGGGATCGCCGATGCGGTATTTTCACCCGATCGTGTCGATACGGCGTTTATCGACCGCCTGCTGTCGAAATGCACCGACCATCTTAGCCTGCTGGCGGCGCCGGCGACGCTCGAGCGGGTCTACGACTTCGGCGCCGAGGCCTTCGATGCGATCTTCGACACCCTTCGCACAACGATGCCGTGCATCGTGCTCGACGTCCCCCATCAATGGTCGGGATGGACCAAGCGCGCCCTCGTCGGCGCGGACGATATCCTGATCGTGGCGGCGCCGGATCTTGCAAACCTGCGCAACACCAAGAACATATTCGACCTGTTGAAGGCAACGCGGCCCAACGACCGGACACCGCTTTATTGTCTCAACCAGGTCGGCATACCAAAGCGGCCGGAAATCAATTCAAGCGAATTCGCCAAGGCGATTGAGAGTGAGCCTGTCGCATCGATTCCATTCGATCCGCAAATGTTCGGCTCGGCCTCCAACAACGGCCAGATGATCGCGGAAATCTCCGCTACCCATCGCAGTACCGAAATGTTCTTGCAGATCGCGCAACGGTTGACGGGCCGAGGCGAGACCAAAAAGCCGCGGGGCTCATTTCTGTCACCCCTGATCGCGAAGTTGCGGGCAAAGTGAACCTAACCCGCCCGGAGTGTCGTCGTGTTTGGTAAGCGTAGCGGAGCAGAAGGCGATTCGAGGATCGCAAGGCCCGTCGTCAGCGCGCCGGAGCCCGCTTCCGGCGCCGCGCCTGCGCCGCGTGTTCCGTCACCGCCCACCGTTTCTTCCCCGCCGCTGGCGCCGGCCCGATCGGCGCCGCCCGCACCGGTCGTCGAAGCACGGCGTTCGGACAGCTATTATCAAGTCAAGGCAACGATCTTCGGCGCCCTGATCGAGGCGATCGACCTTGCCCAGCTCGCCAAACTCGATGCTGAATCGGCGCGCGAGGAAATCCGCGACATCGTCAATGAAATTATCGCGATCAAGAATATCGTCATGTCGATCGCCGAGCAGGAAGAGCTGCTCGACGACATCTGCAACGACGTTCTCGGATACGGTCCGCTCGAACCGCTTTTGTCGCGCGACGATATCTCAGATATCATGGTCAACGGCGCCGGAACGGTATTCATCGAAGTTGCGGGACGAATCCAGCGCACCGGAATTCGTTTCCGCGACAACCAGCAACTCTTGAATATCTGCCAGCGTATCGTCAGCCAGGTCGGCCGCCGCGTCGACGAATCCTCGCCGATCTGCGACGCGCGTCTCGCCGACGGCTCCCGCGTCAACGCCATCGTTCCGCCGCTGGCGCTTGATGGCCCCGCACTGACCATCCGCAAGTTCAAAAAGGACAAGCTGACCCTCGACCAGCTGGTCAAGTTCGGCGCGATCACGCCGGAAGGTGCGGAAATTCTACAAATTATCGGGCGTTGCCGCGCCAACGTCCTGATTTCAGGCGGTACCGGTTCCGGCAAGACGACCTTGCTGAATTGTCTGACCAATTACATCGACGACGAAGAGCGCATCATCACCTGCGAAGACGCCGCCGAGCTGCAACTTCAGCAGCCGCACGTGGTGAGGCTGGAAACCCGTCCGCCCAATATCGAAGGCGAAGGCCAGATCACCATGCGCGAACTGGTCCGGAACTGCCTGCGTATGCGGCCAGAGCGCATCATCGTCGGCGAAGTGCGCGGACCGGAAGCGTTTGACCTGCTGCAAGCCATGAACACGGGTCACGACGGATCGATGGGAACGCTGCATGCCAACAACCCCCGGGAAGCGCTGTCACGGTGCGAATCGATGATCACGATGGGCGGATTTTCACTGCCCTCGCGGACCATACGCGAGATGATCTGCGCGTCGATCGACGTGATCATCCAGGCCGCCCGTCTGCGCGACGGCTCCCGGCGCATCACGCATATCACCGAGGTGATGGGCATGGAAGGCGACACCATCATCACCCAGGACCTGTTCCTGTACGACATGATCGGTGAGGACGCCGGCGGCAAGATCATAGGCCGTCACCGCTCCACCGGCATCGGACGGCCGCGCTTCTGGGATCGCGCGCGGTACTACGGCGAAGAGAAGCGCCTTGCCGCAGCGCTCGACGCCGCCGAAGTCATCGCGGAGGTTTGAAGGAGTCCGCCATGAAAATGCAAACACTCGCACTGGCCTTCCTCGCCGCCGCCGCCATCGGCGGCGTGGCATGGGTTTTTCTCTATCCTTTGCTTTCGGGCGAGAAGAAAGCCGAGAGCCGTCGTGCCTCGGTGGCCAAGGCAGAGCCGATCGCCAATCGGCAGGTTCAAAAGGACCAGCGTTCCCGTCGCGAACAGGTCGAAGGTTCGTTGAAGGAACTCGAGGCCCGGCGATTGAAGGCCAACAAGATCTCGCTGACCGCCCGTATCGCGCAAGCCGGTCTGGACTGGACACCGCAAAAATTCATGATTGCTTCCGGCATTCTGGCGGCCGTCGCCTTTGGCATTGCGATGCTGGCGGGAGGCGGACCGCTGGGAGCCATCGGCATGGCGTTCGCCGCTGGTTTTGGGCTGCCGCGGTGGATACTGAGCTTTCTCAAGAAACGACGGGAGAAGAACTTCCTTCGCGCCCTGCCGGACGCCGTTGACGTCATCGTTCGCGGCATCAAGGCGGGCCTGCCGCTGTTTGAATCCATCAAGGTGGTCGCAACCGATGCGCCTGAACCGCTCAAGAGCGAGTTCCTGGCGATCATCGAAACTCAGGCCATCGGCATGCCGCTTGGCGAAGCATGCGGCCGCCTGTACGAGCGGATGCCCGTGCCGGAGGCGAATTTCTTCGGGATCGTGATTTCGATCCAGCAAAAATCCGGCGGCAACCTCTCCGAGGCCCTGGGCAACCTGTCCAAGGTGCTGCGGGACCGCAAGAAGATGGCCGAGAAGATTCAAGCCATGTCGATGGAAGCCAAGGCGTCCGCCGGCATTATCGGTGCGCTGCCGCCGATCGTCATGCTGCTGGTTTACCTTACCACCCCCGACTACATCTCCTTGTTATGGACGCATCCCACCGGTCAACTGATGCTGGTCGGATGCTTGATCTGGATGTCCATGGGCATCCTCGTAATGAAGAAAATGATCAACTTTGACTTCTGACGGTGCAACATGATTAGTTTTCTCGTCGAAAAGCTCCACGACGCGCGGTTCATGACCATGTTACTCGCTGCGATCGCCGCGAGCGCCACCGCCTATACGCTGATCATGCCGCTATTCGCGGGCGAAGGACTGGCAAAGCGCATGAAGGCGGTCGCCAGCGAACGCGAGCGTCTCCGGGCACGGGAACGCGAGCGTCTCTCCAAGACCGAGAAAGTTTCGCTGCGGCAAACGCCGAAGCAGCTCGTCGCCAGGGTGGTGGAAGACTTCAATCTCGGCAAATGGCTGGCCCAGGAAGCCGCGCGGCAAAAACTTATCATGGCCGGCTATCGCGGGCATGCGCCTTACGTCACATTTCTGTTCTTCCGCCTGGTGACACCCATCGTGATGTTCATCGCGGCGGTGCTGTACGTGTTCGTGATCTCGCACATAGAAAAGTCGATGCCGGTGAAGATCGGCATGTGCGTCGCCGCGGCCTATCTCGGCCTGCAGGCGCCGATGCTGTTCCTGAAAAATGCGATTTCGAAGCGTCAGCTCTCGATCAAGCGCGCCTTTCCGGATGCGCTCGATCTCTTGCTGATCTGTATCGAATCCGGCATGTCGATCGAAGTCGCGTTCCGCAAGGTCAGCGTCGAGATCGTGAGCCAGTCGGTGGCGCTGTCGGAGGAATTCACGCTGACCACGGCGGAGCTCTCCTACCTGCAGGATCGCAAGGTCGCTTATGAGAACCTGGCGAACCGCACCGGACTCGAGGGCGTCAAATCGGTCTGCCTGGCGTTGCAGCAGTCGGAACGCTACGGAACGCCGCTGGGTCAGAGCTTGCGCGTCATGGCGCAGGAAAACCGCGACATGCGCATGAACGAGGCCGAGAAGAAGGCGGCCGCTCTGCCGCCGAAACTCACGGTGCCGATGATTCTGTTTTTCCTGCCGGTACTGTTTGTCGTCATCCTTGGGCCGACCGGAATCAAGGTCGCCGAGATGCAGTGACCAATCGGCGCGGGAAAACCGCGCCGATCATGCTCTAGTCACGGCCTGCAATTACCCCATCGGCGGCGCGCGGCGGCAGCGGGCTGATCTCGAACCTTCGTCTTGAAGATTGCTTAAGCGGACCGCTATTCGGGTCGGTTGAGAGAGGCAATCGGCATTCTGGCTACGGCGCCTTTGCGCGGATCGTCCTTGTGGTTCAGCACCTGCTTGAGATAGGCAACATTCGCCGCCGCCTCCTCGGCCGGCAGATCGGCCCGGACAATCTGTTCGGCCTCGGCAAAGCGGCCCTGCAGGCCGACCGCGAGGGCCAGATTCTGCCGCACCCGCGCATCCGACCTGTTGTTGGCGTAAGCCTGGCGAAGAATCTCTTCCGCCTTGGGCAGCTCCTTGGAAAGAACATAAGAGAGACCGAGGTTGGATAGCACCGTCGGCTCGTCAGGCACGATTTTGAGGGCGCTCGCGTAATATCGGCGCGCCTCGTCGTGCCGGCCGAGTTGATCGAGCGCGGTGCCTTGCACCGAGAGAATCCGCCAATCGGGGTTATCGGGCGAATGGGCGCGGCTGAGAACGTCAAACGCCTGCTGGAATTTACCATTGTCGGCAAGCGCCCTGCCATAGCCGGCAAGCAACGCCTTGTCGCCGGGGTGGGCGAGGGTGGCCTGTTCGAGCACGGCGACAGCCTGGCTGCGCTGCCCGGTCGCACGCAGCGCCTGGCCATAGGCGAGCGCGGCGTCGGCATTTTTGGGATCGGCGCGATAGCGCTCACCATAGAGGTCCACCGCGCGATGCGGGTCGGCTTCGGGTTTGGCTTCCGCCTTCGGCCCCAACGATCCCGTGATGTCCGACATGGTCTGGCAGCCGCCGAGCCCAGCGGCCAAAACCGCCGTCAAGGCCGCGGACGCAAGAAGCCGGGCAAGACTGGACTGCTGACGCATGGCACTTGGACTCATGATTATCGGGCGGCGGATCGAGTCGAATGTGCCCAGCAATAGTCTGTTAACCCTAACGCGGGGTTAACGCCGTGTTCCGGCAGACCCTCGATGTTTCCGCGGATTGGACGAGGAGGAGCGTGATTTTCCGCCAGCACACCGCGGCGCGCCGCCATATCCGGGCCACCGGGCCACGCCTGCCTCGCGGCGCATCCGTCAAAGTTCGACGGCAAGACGCTTCCTGACTTCATCGACCCGCTTTTCCAGCGCGTCGAACCTGGCGTGAACCGCCCTGTCGTGAAGGTAAAAGATATAGCCGCCCGCGAGTACCGCGAAAATCCAGTGGTGGGTTTCCACGTAGATCAACACCTGTTCTGTCGCGTGCCCCACGGCGGCAATCGCGCCCAACAATACATCCATCGCTTCCCTCGTCGTAAAGAAAATAGTGACTCCGTCCCAGGAAGACTTATTCCCGGCATCGAGCTGACGGGGGCCTGTCCAACTCTGGCAGGCTATCACGGTCACACCCGGACGTGTAGCGCTCGCCGCACGGCACGGCCGACAAGCGAATATGGCTTCGCCAGACCAATGCAGGCGGATGGCGCGGCATTCGCACTGGTTTGGCCTGATATGCCATTGTAGAAACTACTGAGCCTTGCGACGTCGAGCCTTGGCCCGATGGACCTGCTCTGCAATCGTCCGTTTCAGTTGAAGACCGAGAGAAGCATGCATTTAGTGTTCGAGACCACGCCCGCGACGCCGGCTATTCCCATTACGTTCGCAACCAAGGCGACATGGGATGCGATCTCCGCCGAGCTAGCCGCGCCGGCCCGGCAGTTCGCACGCGCCAACGGTTTTTCGGCCAAACCGGGGGCTTGTCTGACGCTGCCTTCCGCGAATGGTGAGATCGCGGAGATCGTGTTCGGCATGGAGAACGAGACGAGCAAATTCCGCGACCCTTTCCGGCCGGGTCAGTTGCCGGGTCTATTGCCGCCGGGTGTCTACCGCTTCGCCAATGTCGCATCCCATGATGCGCGCCTCGCCACGCTTGCCTTCGCGCTCGGCAGCTACCGCTTCACCCGCTATCGCAAGAACGACGCACCCGAGGTCCGACTGGTGCCCCCGCACGGGGTTGACGTCGCCGAGATCGCGCGGATCGCTGAGGCGGCAACCCTTGCCCGCGATCTCATCAATATGCCCTCCAACGACATGGGACCGAAGGAACTGGCGCTGGCGGCCGAACGGCTGGCGCAGCGCTTTGGCGCAAATTTCAACTGCGTGGTCGGCGAGGAGCTGTCGCGCCAGAAGTTTCCGCTGATTCATGCGGTCGGCATCGCCTCGCCCCGCGCTCCCCGCCTGATCGATTTCACCTGGGGCGATCCCGCTCATCCCAAGGTGACGCTGGTCGGCAAGGGAGTCTGTTTCGATACCGGCGGGCTAGATCTGAAGCCATCCAGCAGCATGCTGATCATGAAGAAGGACATGGGCGGGGCCGCCAACGTGCTGGCGCTGGCGCTGATGGTGATGGATGCGCGGCTCAAGCTGCGCCTGCGGGTATTGATCCCCGCGGTCGAGAACGCGGTCGCCGGCAACGCCTTTCGCCCGCTCGACATCTTCGCCTCGCGCAAGGGCATCACGGTGGAAATCGGCAATACCGACGCCGAAGGGCGGCTGGTGCTGGCGGACGCGCTTGCCCTGGCCGACGAGGAAAAGCCTGAGCTGCTGATCGATCTTGGCACCCTGACAGGCGCGGCGCGGGTGGCGCTCGGTCCGGATCTGCCACCTTTCTACACCGACGATGAGGGGTTGGCGCAGGAGCTTTCGGCTTGCGCGAAACGCGAGAACGATCCGCTGTGGCGCCTGCCGCTTTGGCCCGCTTACGACAGCTGGCTCGATTCGAAAGTCGCAGACGTCAACAACGCGCCGTCGGGCAGCTTCGCCGGCTCGATCACCTGCGCGCTTTTCCTTCAGCGCTTCGTCGAAGCCGCGAAAAGCTGGCTGCACGTCGATATCTACGGTTGGACGACGTCCGCCAAACCAGCGCGACCCGAGGGCGGCGAATGCCAGGCGGCACGTGCCCTCTACAAACTCCTGAGCGACCGCTATGGATGATCCACGCACGACGCCCGCCCGGCCTGAGCTTGCGGCAAAATATCTCGAAGGCAAGGTCGAGGCGAAGCGTTTCGTCACCGGCGAGGAATTCGAAATTGTCGATGCGCTGGCACCGCTGCGCGAGCAACCCTCCCCGGACGCCACGCTTTCGACGCAGGCGCTGAAAGGCGAGCGCGCGACGATCTATGACCGTAACGGCGAAGGTTTTGCCTGGGGCCAACTCAACAGCGACGGCTATGTCGGCTGGCTTCCGGATCGCGCGCTCGCAAAGCCCGGCGCAAAGCCGACCCACAAGATCACAGCCTTGCGGACCTTTGCCTTTCCCGGTCCCTCGATCAAATTGCCGCCGGTCGAGACGCTGGTGATGGGATCGATGATTACGGTGACGCGCGAAGAAGGCGCCTTCGCCGTGACGCGCGAGGGCTGGTATCTACCGCGGCAACATGTCGGCCTGATCGATCTTCATGTCCCGGACTTCGTCACGGTGGCCGAGCAATTCGCCGGCACCCCCTATCTGTGGGGCGGCAAGAGCAGTCTTGGGATCGACTGTTCCGGTCTTGTGCAGGTCTCATTGAACGCCGCGGGCACCGGCTGCCCGCGCGACAGCGATATGCAGCACGATGGCCTCGGCAGGGTGCTGGATCGGACCGAGGCGAAAAAACTCAGGCGTGGCGATCTGATTTTCTGGAAGGGCCATGTCGCGATCGTGCGCGATGCCGATAGCATCGTTCACGCCAACGCCCACCATATGGCGACCGTGATCGAAGCTACACGCGAGGCGATGGCGCGCATCAAGGCCGCGGGCAGCGAGATCATGGCGATCAAGCGGCTAGGCTAAGGCCGGTGGTAGAATGGCCGCATGGTTCGAGACGCGCGGCTTTGCCGTGCTCCTCACCATGAGGGTCTGGCAGACCTCATCCTGAGGAGCGCGTTTGCGCGCGTCTCGAAGGATGATGCCAGTGCTGGAAATTATTCTAATGCACTATTCCGCGACAACCCCGCCGTCCGCGGCTTCCAGCCGGAACGCGGCGGCGAACAGCGCGCGGGTGTACTCGGACTTCGGGTTCTTGAACAATTCCAAAGCCGGTCCCTCTTCCACCACCTTGCCGTGACGCATCACGATCAGGTGGCTTGCGAGCGAGGCGACCACACGCAGATCATGCGAAATGAACATGTAGGTCAGGTCGCGCTTGCGCTGCAGTTCGCGCAACAGGTCGACCATCTGCGCCTGGAACAGCATGTCGAGCGCGCTGGTCGGCTCGTCCAGCACGACGAAATTCGGCTCCAGTACCGTGGCCCGGGCGATGCTGATGCGCTGGCGCTGGCCGCCGGAGAATTCATGCGGATAGCGGAACCGGGTCGCCGGATCCATGCCGACATCGCGCAGCGCCTTGATCACGCGCGCCTCGCGCTCCGATTCCGAAAGCGATTTCTGGTGCACGCTGAGGCCTTCGGCAACGATGTCGCCAACCGACATGCGCGGGCTCAAGGACCCGAACGGATCCTGAAACACGATCTGCATGTCACGGCGGAATGGCCGCATCGCCTTGAAGCGCAGGCCCTGGATTTCATTGCCCAGAAATACAATCGGGCCGTCGGACGAAATCAGCCGCAGCAGCGCCAGGCCAAGCGTGGTCTTGCCGGAGCCGGATTCGCCGACAACGCCGAGCGTCTCGCCCTTGCGCACCGAAAGGCTGACGCCATCGACCGCCTTGATGTGCCCGACAATGGAGCGCAACAATCCCCGCTTGACCGGAAACCAGACCTTCAAATCGGAGGCCGACATCACGACGGGAGATTCCGGCCGCGGCGGCGCCGGGTCGGGTTTCGGCTCTGCGGCGAGCAGCGCGTTGGTGTATGGATGCTTGGGCGCGGTAAAGACCTGCTCCACCGGCCCCTGCTCGACGATCTTGCCGCTATTCATGACACAGACCACGTCGGCGATGCGGCGCACGATGCCGAGATCGTGGGTGATGAACAACAGGCTCATGCCGAGCCGCGCGCGAATTTCCGCAAGCAAGGCCAGGATTTGCGCCTGCACGGTGACGTCAAGCGCCGTGGTCGGCTCATCGGCGATCAAGAGATCGGGCTCGTTGGCGAGCGCCATTGCGATCATGACGCGCTGGCGCTGGCCGCCGGATAACTGATGCGGATAGCTTCCAAGCCGCGTTTCCGGATCGGGAATGCCGACCTGCGTGAGCAGCTCCAGCGTGCGCGCCCGCGCCACCTGGCCGCTCACACCGCTATGCAGCTGCAGGATTTCGCCGATCTGGGACTCAATCGTATGCAGCGGATTGAGCGACGTCATCGGCTCCTGGAAAATGATCGAAATGTCGTTGCCGCGAATGCCGCGGATCTCGCGTTCTGACAGTGTCAGCAACTCGCGGCCCTTGAACAGAATGCTACCCGACGGATGCGACGCCGTCGGATAGGGCAGCAGCTTGAGAATCGACAAGGCGCTGACGGATTTGCCGGAGCCGGATTCTCCGACCAGCGCCACGCATTCGCCGCGCCTGATCGCAAAGGAAATATGGTCGACCGCGGTCGAGGTGCCGCTGGGTTGATGAAACGCCACCGACAAATCGCTGATATCGAGCAGGGGCTGGTTGATGGCGTCCATGCGAGCGTCCTATCGAAACGTCTTGCGCGGATCGAACGCATCGCGCACGGCTTCGCCGATGAAAATCAAAAGCGACAGCATGATCGCCACCGCGAAAAAGCCGGTGAAGCCGAGCCACGGCGCCTGGACATTGGCCTTGCCCTGCGACAGCAATTCGCCAAGCGAGGGCGAACCCGGCGGCAGGCCGAAGCCGAGAAAATCCAGCGCCGTCAACGTCATCACCGATGACGAGACGATGAATGGCAGGAACGTCATGGTCGCCACCATGGCGTTAGGGAGCAGATGCCGGAACATGATCACGGCATTGGAGACGCCAAGCGCGCGCGCCGCCTGGATGTATTCGAAATTGCGCCCGCGCAAGAATTCCGCCCGCACCAGACCGACCAGCGACACCCATGAAAACAGCAAGAGAATGCCGAGCAGGACAAAGAAGCCGGGCACCAGCACCGAGGACAGGATCAACAGCAGATAGAGCGAGGGAATGGCGCTCCAGACCTCGATCAAACGCTGAAAGCCGAGATCAATCCAGCCGCCGAAATAGCCTTGCACGCCGCCGGCGGCGACGCCGATGATCGATGAGATGATGGTCAGGGAAAGACCGAACAGTACGGAGATGCGGAAGCCGTAGATCAGGCGCGCAACCACGTCGCGGCCTTGATCGTCGGTGCCGAGCCAGTTGTATTCGAGGTCGCGGCAGCTATTCAGGCCCTTTTTGACCACCACCTCCTTGCACTGCGCCTCCGTCAGCATCCAGGTCGGTTTCGACGGCGCGGGCGTCGGCAAATCGAGATTGTGCGTGTCGTAGGAATAACGGATCAGCGGCCAGACGATCGTGCCGCCCTTGTCCGCGATCAGCTTCTGCAAATAGGGGTCGCGATAGTCGGCCGCGGTCTCGAAGTCGCCGCCGAAAGTGGTCTCGGAATAGCTGATGAAGGCCGGCCAATATAGATGCCCGTCGAACTTGATCAGGAACGGGCGATCGTTGGCGATCAATTCGGCGAACAGCGAGACGAAGAACAGGATCAGGAAGATCCAGAGCGACCAGTAACCCCTGCGGTTCGATTTGAAATTCAGCCAGCGGCGCCGGTTGAGCGGCGACGGGCTGAACCGATGGTTCGTAACGGGGACCGCCGCGCCGAGCGGCGATTGCGTGGTGGTCTCGACCGGCGGGGGTGCGGTGTCCTCTTTCCGAAGTTCGTAGGTCATTGTCGTACCCACCTGTACGAACTTCGGAAAGCAAACGACACCGCCAAATCCATGATTCCAGCGCCGCTTGGCGAGCTGAAGTTCCTGAGAGAACTTTGCAGCAAGCGCTGTAGAAACTTCAGCTCGGCGGCGCAGGTGATCGTCATCAGACCTCCCGCGCTTCGAAGTCGATCCGCGGATCGACCCACATATAAGCGAGATCGGAGATCAGGTTGACGACGAGCCCGACCAGCGAGAAGACGAACAGCGTTCCGAATACCACGGGATAATCGCGGTTCAACACGCTCTCGAAGCCGAGCAGGCCCAGGCCGTCGAGCGAGAAGATGGTTTCGATCAATAGCGAGCCCGAAAAGAATGCGTGGATGAATGCGCCGGGGAATCCGGCGATCACGATCAGCATGGCATTGCGGAAAATGTGGTTGTAGAGGACTTGAGTTTCGCTGCAGCCCTTGGCGCGCGCGGTCATCACATATTGCTTGCGGATTTCATCGAGGAATGAGTTTTTGGTCAGCAGCGTCATGGTGGCGAAGGCGCCAAGCGCCATCGAGATCAGCGGCAGGGTGATGTGCCAGAAATAGTCGAGGATCTTCCAGTACCAGGGGAATTGCGACCAGCCGTCCGAGGTCAGTCCGCGCAACGGGAAGATGTTGAAGAAGGAGCCGCCGGCGAACAGGATGATCAGGAGAATCGCGAACAAAAACCCCGGTATTGCAAAGCCGACGATGATCACCGCCGAGGTCCAGGTGTCGAATTTTGACCCGTCCATGACCGCCTTGCGTATCCCGAGCGGAATCGAGATCAAATAGGTCAGAAGCGTCATCCAGATTCCGAGCGACATCGAGACCGGCAATTTCTCCTTGATCAGCTGCAGCACGCTGACGTCACGGAAGTAGCTCTTGCCGAAATCGAACCGCGCGAAATTCCACAGCATCAGGGCGAAGCGTTCCGGCGCCGGCTTGTCGAAGCCGAATTGCTTCTCGAGACTCTTGACGAAATCCGGATCGAGCCCCTGCGCGCCGCGGTATTTTGAATTGACCGCGTCCGAAGACGCACCAACCTGGCTGCGCGCGCCGAAATCGCCGCCCGAAGAGCCCGAAATCCGCGAGGTGCCGCCGGTGTCGGCGCCGCTTAGCTGCGCGATCACCCGCTCCACCGGCCCTCCCGGCGCAAACTGCACCACCACGAAGGATACAAACAGGATTCCGAGCAGCGTCGGGACCATCAGAACAATGCGGCGTGCGATGTAGGCGCTCATGATTATTTCGCCTGCTCGGCCTTGGCCGTCTTGCTCGCGTCGAACCACCAAATTTCCGGCGCGCCGACACCCTGGGCGTAGCGCGGCGGCTTTTCTGGGTGCGCGAACAGATCCCAGTAAGCGAGCCGATGCGTGTGGGCATACCATTGCGGAACCCAGTAGCGGCCGGCGCGAAACACCCGATCGAAGGCGCGGCAGGCGACCGTCAAATCGGCACGGTTGTCGGCGCCGAGAATCTTTTCAATCAACGCGTCGATGACGGGGTCGGCGATCCCGGCCAGATTATACGATCCCTTGGTCCTGGCCGCTTGCGAGGAGAAGAACGGGCGCATGCCATCGCCGGGGGTCGCCGACATCGAAAAGCGCTCGATCGTCATGTCAAAGTCGAAATCCTCGACGCGGGCGCGGTATTGCACGGGGTCGACCAGCCGCAAGCTGGCCTCGATGCCGATGGTGCCGAGGTTCTTGATATAGGGCGCGTGGTGCGGCTGCAGGCTGGGCTCGTCGACCAGAAATTCGATTCTGAAGACCTCGCCGTTCGGCAACAGCCGCTTGCCGTCCTTGATGACGAGCCCGGCATCCTGCAGCAATTGCGAGGCCTTGCGCAGAAGCGTGCGGTCCTGCCCCGAGCCATCCGACACCGGTGGCACGAATGGCAAGCCGAATACCTCGTCCGGCACCTGGCCACGAAACGGTTCGAGCAGCTTGAGTTCTTCCGGCGACGGCGGACCGCTTACCATCATGTCGGAGTTCTGGAACGGGGAATGGGTGCGCGCATAGGCGCCGTACATGATCGTCTTATTGGTCCACTCGAAGTCGAAGGCCTGGATCAGCGCTTCGCGGACGCGAGGATCTCTAAACTTGTCGCGGCGGGTGTTGATGAACCAGCCCTGCGCGCCGGACGGGGTCTCGTCCGGCAATGTCTCGCGCTTGACGCGACCGTCCTTGACGGCAGGAAAATCATAGCGCGTCGCCCAGATCCGCGAGGTGAACTCCTCACGATACAGGTAGCTCCTGGCGGTAAATCCCTCGAACGCGACGTCGCGATCCCGGTAGAATTCGTAGCGCACGACATCGAAATTATAGCTGCCGCGGGCGACCGGAAGGCCGGCGCCCCACCAATCCCTCACCCGTTCGAACTCGATGTAGCGATTGACCTCGAATTTCCCGACCTTGTAGGGCCCAGAACCTAACGGGATATCGAGCGTCGATTCATCGAACGGCCGCGTGGCGTAGTAGGCTTTGGAGAAAATCGGCAGGCCCGCGACATAGAGCGGCACGTCGCGGGCGCGCTTTTCGGCAAAGGTGACGACCAGCGTCGCGTCGTCGGCCGCTTCCGCCTTCACCATGTCGCGCATCTGCTGCAGGATCAGCGGGTGGCCTTTGGTCTTGAGCGTCGTCAGCGAAAAGGCGGCATCATGCGCGGTCAGCTTCGAGCCATCGTGAAATCGCGCCTCGGGGCGCAGCGTGAAGCGATAGGTCAGCTTGTCGGCTGAAATCCACACGGATTTTGCAACGAGGCCGTACATCGCGTCGGGCTCGTCACCGGCGCGCACCATCAAAGGGGCAAACGTCATCTCCATCCCCTGCGCGCCTTCGCCCTTGAGAATGTAGGCGTTGAAGGAATTGAAGGTTTGGTAGGACTGGTTGTAGGCGCGAGCGTAGGGAATCAGCGAAAACATCCCGCCCTTCGGCGCGGCGACGTTGACATATTCGAAATGATGGAAATCCGGCGGATATTTCAGGTCGCCGAACACCGAAATTCCATGGGCTTCGGTGGCGCCATCGGCTGACCTCGCCGGCCGCAGCCAGCACGCGCCGAGCGCACCAATGCCAAGACCCAGCACATGCCGGCGGGAAAAGGGCGCCATGCGCGGAAAATCCCTCAAGATCTTTTGCCGATCCGGGCGGCCTTGTCGGCGTCGAACCACCAGATCGCGGGAAATCCCGACAGGCCGTATTTCGGCAACTCAGATGGCCGGCCGAAGCGGTCCCAGCGCGCGGTGCGGATTTTCGGGTAATTCCATTGCGGCACAACGTAATGATTCCACAACAGCACGCGGTCCAGCGCCCTGGTCGCCGCGACCAGATCCTCCCTGTCCTTGGTGAATATCACGCGGTCGATCAACTTATCGATCGCCGGATTCTTGATGCCGATAATATTGCGCGACCCTGCCATGTCGGCGGCTTGCGAACTCCAATACTCGCGCTGTTCGTTGCCCGGCGACAACGACTCAGGCCATGAGGATATCACCACGTCGAAATCCCAGCTTCGAAGCCGGTTTTCGTATTGCGTCGGATCGATGGTGCGCACGCTCACGGCAATGCCGAGCCGCTCCAGCGACGGCTTGAAGAACAGCATCACCCGCTCAAAGCTCGGGTCTTCGTCCAGTAATTCAAGTGCGAACTGCGTTCCGGTCTTGGCGTCAACCATCTTGCGGTCGCGTACTTCGTAACCGGCTTCCTTGAACAAACGCAGCGCCTCGCGCAGATTATCACGCACGGCTTCGGGGCTGCCGCCTACCGGATTGGTATAAGCGGTCGTGAACACTTCCGGCGGAACCTCGGTGCGAACAGTCTCGAGAATTTCCAACTCCCTGCCCTGTGGCAAGCCGCTTGACGCCAGTTCGGTGCCGTCGAAATAGCTGCTGATGCGTTTATACTGGTTGAAGAAAATCTGTTTGTTCATTTCCTCAAAATCGAACGCTAAATTCAGCGCGCGGCGCACCCGCAAATCCTTGAATTTGTCGCGGCGGACATTCAGCGCGAACCCCTGCATGATGCCGGAGCTGCGGTTCGGAAACTCTTCCAGCAGCACCTGCTTTTCCTTAACCGCCGGGAAGTCATAAGCGGTAGCCCAACTCTTCGCGCTGTTTTCGGTGCGCCAATCGACCTGATCGCCCTTGAAGGCCTCAAGCGCCACCGTCGAGTCGCGGAAATATTCGTAGCGCAGTTCGTCGAAATTATTCCGGCCGATATTGACGTTGAGCTCGCGTCCCCAATGGTCCTTTACCCGCTCAAGCACGATTGAGCGGCCCGGCACGAATTCCTTGATGCGATAGGCGCTGCAGCCGAGCGGCTTCTCCAGCGTCGTCGCGGAGATGTCGCGCTTGCGGCCTTCGCTGTCGGTGCCTTCCCACCAATGCTTCGGCAGCACCGTCAATTGGCCTACGATTTGCGGAAGCTCGCGGTTGCCAGGGGCATCGAAGGTGAACTTGACCTCGCGCTCGCCAACCTTTTCCGCCTTCACGACGTGACGGTAATAAGCGGAATATTGCGGGTGATGTTTCTTGAATGCGTCCAGGGAGAAAATCACGTCGTCCGGCGTCACGGGCTTGCCGTCGTGCCATTTCGCCTGCGCGCGCAAGCGGTAGGTTACCCAGGAGAAATCCTCGGGATGGCTGACCGCCTCGGCCAGCGCGCCGTATTCGGTGGAGACCTCGTCCAGCGACGGCGTCATCAGCGCTTCGTAGATCAGCCCGACCGCGGCCGCGATCGTTCCTTTAACGCCCGCCACCGCGAGATTGAAATTATCGAAGGTTCCGATCGCGATCTGCCGCGCGACGCCGCCCTTGGGCGCATCGGGATTGACGTAGTCGAAGCGCTTGAAGTCGGCCAAGTATTTGGGGTCGCCGAACAGCGACAGCGCGTGCCGCCATGCCGGCTCGCTCGTGGAAGTTTGCGCATGCGCGGAATTGACCGCTGGCAGGCCGGTTGTAGCGCCAAGGGCCGGGACGATGGTGGCAATCGCGCCGCCCTGCAAAAGATGTCGTCGGGTGAGTGCCAAGTGAAGAATTCCTGTGGCTCAATGCACTATCAAGGACACACTATAAGGCAAGGTTTCGACCGATTAAGTTGCATTTTTCTCATGATAGCACCCGTTGCCGGGCATCTGTGCGGCGAAACGTCCCGGTAACGAAACCGCGACCGGCAAACAGCAAACCCCTGGGTCTGACCCAGTCTGGGAACCGGGCTTGCGTCAGCTCGTTCCCGGAACGCAAAAACGGCCAGGCACCAGCCCAGCCGTTTGCAGCCGAATTCCATGTGAGACCGGGCGCTGTTATTTCGCGGCCGTCGGCAAAGGAACCGGCTTGTCCGCCAAAGTATGGAGATAAGCGATTACGTCGGCGCGCTCGCTGTCCTTCGGGATACCGGCAAAGCCCATCGCAGTGCCCGGAACAAAGCCCTTGGGATTGGCAACGAACTTGTTGAGGTCGTCGTCGGTCCACTTGCCGGTCTTGGCCTTCATGGCGGCCGAGTAATTAAAGCCTGGCTCGCTAGAGCGCTCACGGCCGACGACACCATAGAGATTCGGGCCGACCTTGTTGGGACCGCCTTTGCTGAAGTCGTGGCAGGCCCCGCACTTCTTGGCTGCTGCGGCGCCCTTCTCGACGGACGCCGTCTGCAGCAGCTTCTCGATCGGCTCGGACGAAGCGGGCGCGGCTGGCTTGCCGGCCTCGGCCTCTTCCTTCACGGCGATCTCGTAACCGGGCTTTGCCGGCATCTTGGGGGCGAAGAAAGCGGTGGCGGTGAAATTCATCACCAACAGAACGAGGCAGGTACCCAGAACGGCACCGAGAATCTTGTTGATTTCGAAGGAGTCCATTTCGGATCAGGCTCCAGGCCGGCATTGTCGACTTTAGGCCGGGAGAAACGGCCGCGAATGAGCGCCAGGAATCAGGCTTTCGCACCGCACCCCGAGCCACGTCCAGATATCGGTTTGCCCGTGCTCTGGCAACCCGTATAAATGCTTTAGCTTTCGACCAATCCCCACCATTTCCCGCTTGTTTTTCGATCGGGTCCAGACCTCATTCTGATGGCCGAGCCGCGCATTTTGGTACTAATTCCCGCCCGCATGGCTTCCACCCGCCTGCCGGGCAAACCGTTGCTGGATATTGCCGGCCTGCCGATGATCGTCCATGTGATGCGCCGCGCGGAAGCGGCCGGCATCGGCCGCGTGGCGGTCGCCACCGACACGGCGGAGATCGCGGCGGCGGTGAGGGCGCATGGTGGCGAAGCGGTCATGACCCGCGCCGATCATCCTTCCGGATCGGACCGGATCCATGAGGCGCTCGGCAAGCTCGATCCCGAAGGCGAAACTGAGATCGTCGTCAACCTGCAAGGCGACTTTCCGACCATCCTGCCCGGTCATATCCGCAGCGTGCTGGCGCCGCTTGCCGATCCCGCGGTCGATATCGCGACACTGGCCGCGGAAATCCATACCGAGGAGGAGGCCTTGAGCCCGAATGTGGTGAAGGCGGTCGGCTCGCCGATCGGCCCGCGGCGGCTGCGCGCGCTTTATTTCACCCGCGCCACCGCGCCTTACGGCGAGGGGCCGCGCTACCATCACATCGGCCTTTATGCCTATCGCCGCGCGGCGCTGGAGCGCTTTGTCCGGCTGCCGCCCTCGCCGCTCGAACTTCAGGAGAAATTGGAGCAATTGCGGGCGCTGGGGGCGGGAATGCGGATCGACGTCACCATTGTCGATACTGTGCCCCGCGGCGTCGATACCCCAGCCGATCTCGAAACCACCCGCCAGATACTGGCGCCCGGGCGCTAGCAAAATATGGCTTACCAGTGCCGCTTTTCGGTTTGAAGTTCTGCGGATGGGCTCGCGGCAAACATTGCAGGAACTTCAAATCGGCGGCACTGGCGAAAAACTGAGCGGCTGATACAAGGCGCCATGACCAAGACAACGAGCAAACCGACCAAGATCGCATTCCAAGGCGAGCCGGGCGCGAACTCCCACATCGCCATCGCCGAGGCGTATCCGGACGGGCAAGCGCTGCCCTGCCCGACCTTCGAAGACGCGCTGGCCGCCATCTCGTCCGGAGAGGCCGATCTCGGCATGATCCCGATCGAGAATTCGGTCGCCGGGCGGGTCGCCGACATCCATCATTTGTTGCCGGATTCCGGCCTGTTCATCGTCGGCGAATGGTTTCTGCCGATCCGGCATCAATTGATGGCACCCAAGGGCGCCAAACTCGCCGACATCAGAAGCGTGGAGAGCCATGTCCACGCGCTCGGCCAGTGCCGCCGCATCATCCGCAAGCTCGGCATCAAGCCGATCGTCGCGGCCGACACCGCCGGCAGCGCGCGCGATATCGCCGAGCGCGGCGACAAGACCGTTGCCGCGATCGCCTCCCGGCTCGCGGCCGAAATCTACGGCCTCGAGATTTTGGCCGAGGACATCGAGGACGAGGTCCACAACACCACTCGCTTCGTCGTGCTTACGCGCGAGGCGAAGTGGGCCGCCCAGGGCTCGGGACCGCTGGTCACGACCTTCGTCTTCCGGGTGCGCAACCTGCCGGCCGCGCTTTACAAGGCGTTGGGCGGCTTTGCCACCAACGGCGTCAACATGACCAAGCTCGAAAGCTACATGGTCGACGGCAATTTCTTCGCCACGCAATTCTTTGCCGACGTCGACGGCCATCCCGACGACAAGGGCCTGGCATTCGCGCTTGAGGAATTGAAATTCTTCTCGCGCGAATTTCGCATCGTCGGCGTCTATCCGGCGCACCCGTTCCGCGCCACCTTCAGCGAGAAGCAGGAGTGATGTTACGTGTCCCGGACGCGGCGCAGCGTTCTTCACGCTGCTCCGCAGAGCCGGGCCCCATCTCCGCCCTTGTGGCCCCGGATCAGCAGCGCACCACGCCGCGAAGAGCATGGCGCGTCGAAGACGCGCGTAAACGCGCTGATGGCGCTGCGCAGCATCCGGGGAACGGAGACTAGCTACGCCGCCGCCTTCTTCGCCAATCCAAACGCGTCCGCCAGCAGGCTGTAGGATTTCTTGCGCGCATCGTGGTCATACACCGCGGTAATGACCATCAGCTCGTCGGCCCGGCTTGCCGCGATCATCGGCTGCAGCTTTTGCATGATTGTCGCGGCGCTGCCGACAAACAGCCTTGCGCGGTTGCGCGCGATCGCGGCGCGCTCGCTCTCGGTGTAGGGATAGGCCAGCGCCTCCTCGACGCTCGGCAGTGGCCGATATTGCCCGCGATCCCGAAGCAATCGGTTCAGATCCATCGAGGCGGCAAGCCGTTCGGCCTCCGCGTCGGTTTCGGCCGCAACCGCGGCAACCGCAAGAATGCCGTGCGGCGTAGTGCGCCAGCCCGACGGCTTGAAATGCGCGCGGTAATTGGTCAGCGCCTCGACGGCATCGTAGGAAGCGAAATGATGCGCGAACGCAAATCCCATGCCGACCTGGGCCGCTAGCTCCGAGCTGTAATCGCTGGAGCCAAGCAGCCAGATCGGCGGCAGCGGCGTGTCGTCCGGCATTGCGATCACATTGTTGAAGGGATGGTTCGGCGGAAAGTCACGGGTTTCCCACAACGTCAGTTCATGCAGCCGCTCGAGGAAATCGTCGCCCTCGCGGCGATCGAGCCGGCTGCGCAGCGCATAGGCGGTGGCCCCGTCGGTGCCGGGCGCGCGGCCAAGGCCAAGATCGATCCGGCCGGGAAACAGCGCCTCCAGCATCTTGAACCGCTCGGCCACCACCAGCGGCGCGTGGTTCGGCAGCATCACGCCGCCGGACCCGACCCGGATATTTTTCGTCACCGCCGCGATCTGCCCAATCATCAGATCGGGCGCCGGGCTTGCCACCGACGCCAGATTGTGATGTTCGGCGAGCCAGTAACGGACATAGCCCAGCGCATCGACGTGGCGCGCCAGGTCGATGCTGTTGCGCAGCGCCGCGGCAGGTTTGGTTCCGGTAGTGACGACGGAAAGGTCGAGGACGGAAAGCGGAATCATGGACCTAACCTAGTGCCGCCGCTCGAAGCCACAAAGGCCGCCGGTGCGCGGATCAGGCCCGCGGCGGCGGGCCCGCCGCGGCGTCGGCCAGCCCCGCCGGATGGGCCAAATCAGGTCTATTTCTTGTGATTGTAACTCTGCCCACCAAAACATCAGCTTCCGAAATTTAGACAATAAGGTAATTATCTCCATATAACAGGCTATAATTTGGTAGAATTGGCGGGTCCGCCGCTCTACCCACTTCATGAAAAGATAGTTGTTGGAATCATACATTTCGCAATAATTGGGCAATTTCCCAACACTGATGGGCTGTTTGGGCCGGCTCGTTTCGCCTAGTTTAGCGTTCCAGAACCAAACCCATGCCGTTTCCCGCCCGCGGAGTTTGTGAGTGCCATGACCGACGTTACGCCGCCCGCATCGGATGGACAACGCGGGCTGAAACTGCCGGCGATCTCCTTTGAGTTCTTCCCGCCGAAGACCGAGGAGATGGAGAAGAGCCTCTGGGACACCATCAAGCGGCTGGCACCGCTCGCCCCTAATTTCGTGTCGGTGACCTATGGCGCCGGCGGGTCGACCCGCGAGCGCACCCATGCCACCATCGCCCGCATCCTTGGCGAGACCGAGCTTCTGCCGGCCGCGCATCTGACCTGCGTGGGGGCTGCGCGCGGCGAGATCGACGAGATCGTTGCCCGCTATCACGACATCGGCGTCCGCCATATCGTGGCGCTTCGCGGCGATCCGCCCGGCGGCATCGGCACCGCCTTCTCCACCCACCCCGATGGCTATCAGACCTCGCCCGAGCTCGTGGCCGGCATCAAGAAGCGATATCCGGATATCGAGGTCTCGGTATCGGCCTATCCGGAGAAACATCCCGAAAGCCGTGACTTCGATGCCGACATCGACGTGCTGAAGGCCAAGGTCGACGCCGGGGCCGCCCGCGCCATCACGCAAGTGTTCTTCGATAACGATCTTTACTTTCGCTATCTCGACCGGGTTCGCGCGCGCGGCATCTTCATTCCGATCGTGCCCGGCATCATGCCGATGCATAATTTCAAGCAGGCGAGAGCCTTCGTGACCCGCGCCGGCACCAGCGTACCCGACTGGCTGGCTGCGAAATTCGAAGGCCTCGACGATGACGCCGAGACCCGCAAATTGGTGGCGGCCACCGTGGCGGCGGGCCAGGTGCAGAAGCTCAACAAGCACGGCGTCGACACCTTTCATTTCTACACCATGAACCGCGCCGACCTCGTGTTCGCGATCTGCCATTTGCTCGGCATTCGCCCCGCGGGCGCGCGAGAGGCGGCCTGATCCGATGACCGCGCCTGTCTCCCCCAAGCGAATTGCTTTGCTCGCGGCAGCGCGCGAGCGCATCCTGGTGCTCGACGGCGCCATGGGCACCATGATCCAGGGCCTCGACTACGACGAGGCGGCGTTCCGTGGGCAACGTTTTGCGGATTACCACCGCGACGTCAGGGGCAACAACGACCTGTTGATCCTGACGCAGCCGAAGGCGATCGAGGAAATCCACGCCGACTACCTGCGCGCCGGCGCCGACATCGTCGCCACCAACACGTTTTCCTCGACCGCAATCGCGCAGGCCGATTACGAGATGTCGGACCTCGCTTACGAGCTGAACCTCGAAGGCGCGCGGCTCGCTCGCGCCGCCGCAATGCGGGTCAGCGGCGAGGACGGCAAGCCCCGCTTTGTCGCCGGCGCGATCGGCCCAACCAACCGCACCGCCTCGATCTCGCCCGACGTATCGAACCCCGGCTACCGCGCCGTCACCTTCGACGACCTGCGCACCGCCTATGGCGAGCAGATCAACGGCCTGCTCGACGGCGGCGCCGATCTGCTGCTGGTCGAGACCATCTTCGACACGCTCAACGCCAAGGCCGCGCTCTACGCCATCGCCGAGATCGCCGAGGCGCGCGGCATCGACGTGCCGGTGATGGTCTCCGGCACCATCACCGACAAATCCGGACGATTGCTGTCGGGGCAACTTCCCGAGGCGTTCTGGAATTCGGTGCGCCATGCGAGGCCGATTGCGATCGGCTTCAACTGCGCGCTCGGCGCCGAAGACCTCCGCGCGCATATCGCCGACATCGGCCGCGTCGCCGACACGCTGGTGTGCGCCTACCCGAATGCCGGATTGCCCAACGAATTCGGCCAGTATGACGAGAGCCCGGAATATATGGCCCGCCTGATCGGCGAGTTTGCCTCGGCCGGCCTCGTCAACATCGTCGGCGGCTGCTGCGGCACCACGCCCGATCATATTGCCGCGATCGCCGCGGCGGTGGCGCCGCACCGGCCGCGCGCGGTCCCCGTGATCGAACCGCGGTTGCGGCTTTCGGGCCTGGAGCCGTTCGAACTCACGCCTGCGATTCCCTTCGTCAATGTCGGCGAGCGCACCAACGTCACGGGCTCGACAAAATTCCGCAAGCTGATCACTGCGGGCGACTACACCGCGGCCCTTCAGGTGGCGCGCGACCAGGTCGAGAACGGCGCCCAGATCATCGACGTCAACATGGACGAAGGGCTGCTCGATTCCGAAAAGGCGATGGTGACCTTCCTCAACCTCGTTGCCGCCGAGCCGGATATCGCCCGGGTTCCGGTGATGGTCGATTCCTCGAAATTCCACGTGATCGAAGCCGGCCTGAAATGCGTGCAGGGCAAGCCGGTGGTGAATTCGATCTCGATGAAGGAGGGCGAGGAGAAATTCATCCACGAGGCCAAAATCGCGCGGCGTCACGGCGCGGCTGTGGTGGTGATGGCGTTCGACGAGGCCGGCCAGGCCGACACCTTCGCGCGCAAGACCGAGATCTGCAAGCGCGCCTACGACATCCTGGTCAAGCAGCTCGACTTCCCGCCGGAAGACATCATCTTCGACCCCAATATTTTCGCGATCGCGACCGGGCTCGAGGAGCACAATAATTACGGCGTCGATTTCATCGAAGCTACGCGCTGGATCCGGCAAAACCTGCCGCACGCGCATGTTTCCGGCGGCGTCTCGAACCTGTCGTTTTCGTTCCGCGGCAACGAGCCGGTGCGCGAGGCCATGCATTCGGTGTTTCTCTACCATGCCATCAAAGCCGGCATGGATATGGGCATCGTCAACGCCGGGCAAATGATCGTCTATGACGACATCGACCCCGAGCTGCGCCAGACCTGCGAGGACGTCATCCTCAACCGCGATCCGGGCGCCTCCGAGCGGCTGCTCGCCTTGGCCGAGAAATTCCGCGGCAAGGAGAAGAAGACCGAGGCACAAGACGTCGCCTGGCGCGAATGGCCGGTCGACAAGCGGCTCTCCCACGCGCTGGTGCACGGCATCACCGAATATATCGACGCCGACACCGAAGATGCCCGCAAAGTCGCCACCCGTCCGCTCGATGTCATCGAGGGTCCACTGATGGCCGGCATGAACATCGTCGGCGATCTCTTTGGCGATGGCAAAATGTTCTTGCCGCAGGTGGTGAAATCCGCCCGCGTCATGAAACAGGCGGTCGCCTATCTGATGCCGTTCATGGAGGAGGAGAAGGCGCGCAACCTCGCCAACGGCGTCGTCAGCGACGGCCGCAACTCCGCCGGCAAGATCGTGCTCGCTACCGTCAAGGGCGATGTCCACGACATCGGCAAGAACATCGTCGGCATCGTGCTGCAATGTAACAATTTTGAAGTCATCGACCTCGGCGTCATGGTGCCGGCGGCCAAGATCATCGAGACCGCGAAGCGCGAAGGCGCCGACATCATCGGCCTCTCCGGCCTGATCACGCCCTCGCTCGATGAGATGAGCTTCCTCGCCGGCGAATTGGAGCGCCAGGGCATGACCGTGCCGCTTCTGATCGGCGGCGCCACCACCAGCCGCGTCCACACCGCGGTGAAGATCGACCCGAACTACCGCAGCGGACCGGTGGTGCATGTCAATGACGCCAGCCGCGCCGTCGGCGTCGCCTCCTCGTTGTTGTCGCCGGACCGGCGCGAAGCCTATGCCGCCGAGATGCGCGCCGACTACGCCAAGATTTCCGCGGCGCACTTCCGAGCGCAAGCCGACAAGAAGCGGTTGAAGCTTGCGGATGCCCGCGCCAATGCGGTTAGAATCGATTTTGCCAAAACTCCGCCGAAACAACCGGCGTTTCTCGGCATCAAGACGTTTAGGGATTACGACCTCGCCGAACTCGCCGACTACATCGACTGGACGCCGTTCTTCCAGACCTGGGAATTGACCGGGCGTTTTCCCGCCATCCTCGACGATGCGAAGGTAGGCCCGGTCGCGCGCTCGCTCTATGCCGATGCGCGCGCCATGCTGGAGCGCATCGTCAAGGAGAACTGGTTCAAGGCGCAGGCGACGATTGGCTTCTGGCCGGCCCATGCGCAAGGCGACGATATCGTGGTTTACGCGGACGACACCCGCAGCAAACAGATCGCGACCTTCCACACCTTGCGCCAGCAGCTCGAGAAGCGCGAAGGCCGCTTCAACGCGGCGCTGTCGGATTTTATCGCACCTCGTTCTTCCGGCGTGCCGGATTATATCGGCGCCTTCGTGGTCACCGCGGGAATCGGCGAGGACGTCATCGCCGAGCGCTTCAAGAACGCCAACGACGATTACTCCTCGATCCTGTGCAAGGCGCTCGCCGACCGTCTGGCGGAAGCCTTCGCCGAGCGCATGCACGCCCGCGTGCGCCGGGAATTTTGGAATTATGCGCCGGACGAGCAGCTTGCACCGGAACAGCTCATCCTCGAACAATATCAGGGCATCCGCCCTGCGCCCGGTTATCCCGCGCAGCCCGATCACACCGAGAAGGCGACGTTGTTCGCGCTGCTCGATGCCGAGAGGACCTGTGGCGTCAAACTCACCGAGAACTTTGCGATGTGGCCGGGCTCGTCGGTGTCCGGGCTTTATTTCAGTCACCCGGAGAGTTTCTATTTCGGCGTCGGCAAAATCGAGCGCGACCAGGTCGAGGATTACGCCGCGCGCAAGGGCTGGCGCGTCGAGGAATCCGAGCGCTGGCTGGCGCCGGTGTTGAACTATATCCCGGCGCAGGACCAATCCGCGCAGGACCGCCGCGTGAGAGAGGCGATGCCGACGCAAGCCCCCTCCACCGCCACGCCCGCCAACGATGTCACCTCGCAAGAAATGCTGGCGCATCCGCCCGGCTGCACCTGCGCGGTGCATCTGGCCTACCGCAAGAAGGCGGCACGGGCGGGATAGGAAGGCGCACGGCGTTTCCTCAAGGTCGCTGTCATACCCCGCCACCGGGTCTCGCCTCCGGCGAGCCCGACGACAGGCTCCAGCGGGGTATCCAGCACGCTGCGACCTGGCAATTAATCACCAACGTCTCTGGAATACTGGATCGCCCGGTCAAGCCGGGCGATGACAGCTCAGAGTATGGCGCGCTCTCCGTCATTGCGAGCGAAGCGAAGCAATCCATCGGGCCCGCAGCGGAAGATTGGATTGCTTCGTCGCGGAGCCTGTCATCGGGCGCGCATTCGCGCGACCCGTTGGCTCCTCGCAATGACGTTGAGAGGGAATGGCGCGCAGTTTCCGATTCAATTATCAAACAGCCGAACACGCGACTCCGCATTCTCGCGGCGCGAAGCGCCCGAGCTGTGGCGTCGACCGCCCACTGAACGAACAGAGGGCGCAGGGAATACCGGGAGCGCGAGCGCACCCATAGCCTCGCGTGCGAGTTGAAAAAAGCACACGAGCGTAGTCACCACAGGTTCGCCAGGACAACCCGGCATTCCCTGCACAATGGTTTTAACGGCTTATAGCGCGCTCTCCCCGGTGACCGGGCTTTCTTGCCACCGTCGCCAGCGCGATGCGAAGCATCGTCGCCAACTTGACACCAGCGTCGGGGTGCCAGGACCACACGGCTTTGCCGTACGCGAGCCGGCGCGCACGTCTATCGCGCCGTCTGCGTCCACCGCGTCCCGCCTTAACGTTGGTCGACGTTGCGCAACGCCCCTCTTATCGAGGCGGGATGGGGAGAGACATACACCTGATTTTCATTTCGGAAAAACAGAAATATTTTTATCAAAGGGGCTGGACACGCGATTTATCTTGAGCAGCGCGCATCCACTGATTTGCCCGTCGAGGCAAAATCAGTGGGCTCCTCTTCCTTCCCTCTCCCCTTGTGGGAGAGGGTGGCGCGAATGAGCCCTGCGAATTCGCGACGGGTGAGGGGTCCGTCTCCGCGGATAAAGACCCCTCATCCGGCGCTGCGCGCCACCTTCTCCCACAAGGGGAGAAGGGAAGAAGTCGCTACGCTTCACCTAATCCCCGCGCGGCGGAATCAATGGCTGCGCGATTTCGGCAAAGGCCGATAGCGCCTCGCAGCGCGCGGCATGCGCCGACAGCGCCGGATAGCACGCCGCATCGAACAGCGCGGGATGCGCCTCGGCGGTAAACCGCAGCACGCAGGCGACCGCGATGTCGGCGTGGCCGATTGCCGCACCGAACCAGTATGGCGAAGCGACGCCGGCGCGCTGCTTTTCCAGCACCTCCAGCACGCCCGATATCTGCGCCTGGCAGCGTTCGACCCAGACCTTCGATTGATGATCTTTCCGAAGTACGCGCTCGTAAACCAGGCTGACGGCCTTGTCGCCAAGACCGGTCGCCAGCGCGATGGTTTTCAAAGCACGGCGGCGCGCCTCGCCGCGCGCGGCGATCATTGCCCTGTCAGGGCCGACCAGCTCATCGAGATAATCCAGGATTGCGGTGGACTCGATCAGCGCCTCGCCGTCATCCAGCAGCAGGGTCGGCACTCGCCGCAGCGGGTTAAAGGCTGCGATCTTGTCGCCGTCGCCGAAGGTTGACCACGGCCGGTGCTCGAAGCCGAGATCGTAGAGCCGCAGCGCAATCGCGACGCGGCGGACAAAGGGGGAGTCGTATTGGCCGATCAGGATCATGATGGACTCAAACCTTGTCTTGAATCACGCGTTTGACCGCGGCAATCGCGTCTTCGTCGCGCTTATACATCGTCCACTGCCTGATCCGCTTGGCCCGCACCAGTTTCGCCGCGATCAGGACACGCATATGCTCGCTCAGCGTGGGCGCGCTGACGCCGAGCTTCTCCGCAATCAGAACGCCGCACACGCCATCGTCGACCAGATCGCCGTCCGTCTGCTCGCGAAAATGCTTCTTCGGTGCGCGAAGCCAGTCCAGGATTAAAAGGCGGCGCTCGTTGGCCAAGGCACGCAGCGCGATCGCAATTTTCATTTAGCCATTTTGCTAATTAACTAATTGATGTCAAGCCCAATAGATAGTATGAGACGATCATGGACCAAGGCGCTCCGATCACCCGCGAACGCATCACGGCAACCGAAACCGCGATCCGGTGCTATGTCCGGCGGACGCCGCTTCTGACCACCGACAGTTCGGACTTCGGTCTGTCGCCGGGGGCGCTGACGTTCAAGCTGGAAATGCTGCAGCATTCCGGCTCGTTCAAGGCGCGCGGCGCGTTCGCCAATCTGTTGTTGCGCAAGACGCCCACGGCTGGCGTAGTGGCGGCTTCCGGCGGCAATCACGGCGCGGCGGTGGCCTTTGCCGCGCGGCGGCTCGGCGTGCCGGCGACCATTTTCGTGCCTGACATTACCTCGCCCGCCAAGATCGAGCTGATCCGGAATTACGGCGCTCACCTCGTGATCGCAGTGTCGCTCTATGCCGATGCATTGGCGGCGAGCGAAGCGCAAATCGAAAAAACCGGCGCGATGCCGATCCACGCCTTCGATCAGGTCGAAACCCTGCTCGGACAGGGGACGGTCGGGCTCGAACTCGAGGAAGACGCGCCCGAGATCGACACGCTGTTGGTCGCGGTCGGCGGCGGCGGATTGATCGGCGGCATTGCCGCCTGGTACGAGGGGCGGATTCGGATTGTCGCTGTCGAGCCCGAGAGCGCGCCGACATTGCACGCGGCGCTCGCCGCAGGCCGGCCGGTGGATGCGCCCGCCGGCGGAATTGCCGCTGATAGTCTCGCGCCACGCCGGGTCGGCGAACTGATGTTTGCCATTGCGCGCGACAACGTCACTGAGGTGGTGCTCGTCACCGATGATGCCATCCGGCAGGCGCAGGAGGCGCTGTGGTCGCGATTGCGCGTCGTGGCCGAACCCGGCGGTGCGGCGGCGTTCGCGGCGTTGCTGTCGGGGCGTTACCGGCCGTCGCCCGGGGAACGGGTGGCGGTGCTGATTTGCGGGGCGAACACGACGGCGGTGCGGTTTGAGAACTCGTAGGCGCAATGAGCGAAGCGTATTGCGCCGCGCGTCAAAAAAACGGCGGATTACGCTTCGCTAAATCCGCCCTACAGCCCTTCACCTCGCCCCGCTCGCGGGGAGAGGTCGGAGACGAAGCGATAGCGAAGTCTCCGGGTGAGGGGGATTCTCCACGAGCACATTTGCGGCGAGTCCCCCTCACCCGGATCGCATCAATCGATGCGATCCGACCTCTCCCCGCAAGCGGGGCGAGGTAAGAAAGCTCAATCCGCCGCGGCGGACTCAAAGGCTGCCCGATGACGAGCGAAGCGAAGCAATCCATGGGTCGTTATTTCCAGGATAGTACCTTGGCATCAGATCCAGAATCTCGAGATTCTCCGATGTGCAATTGCACATCGTAGTTCGATGCGTCGTATCGCACCGGAATGACAAATGTGGATTGCTTCGTCGCTCCACTCCTCGCAATGACGTCGAGTCTGGATCGTCCGCTTTCGCGGACGATGACGGCGGAGAGATCCTACCCCTCCCCCTCGTCGCTCGCCAGCAACCCCTTCACCGCTCGCGCCCAGCCTTTTAGTTTCCGCTCGCGCGTCGCCGCGCTCATCGCAGGCTTGAAGCGATGCTCTAACCGCCAGTTGTCGGCGAACTTTGCCGGCTCGGGATAGACGCCGGCCGCTAGCCCGGCGAGATAGGCGGCGCCTAACGCGGTGGTCTCCTGGATCATCGGGCGATCGACGGGAGCGTCGAGCAAGTCCGCAAGCCGCTGCATGGTCCAGTCGGAGGCGGTCATGCCGCCGTCGACGCGGAGCACGACGTTGGCGGCGTTCGCGTCGGGCCAATCGGCGCGCATCGCGGCCCAGAGGTCGTAGGTCTGGTAACACACGCTTTCGAGCGCGGCATGCGCGAGCTCGGCCGCACCGGTGTTCCGCGTCAGCCCGAACAGCGCGCCGCGCACGCGCGGATTCCAGTACGGCGCGCCCAGGCCGACGAAGGCCGGCACCAGGTAAACGCTTTGGCTGGAATCGGATTTGTCGGCGAGCGGGCCGGTCTCGGCGGCCTGCTTGATGAGGCCGAGCCCGTCGCGCAGCCATTGCACCGCGCTCCCTGCGACAAAGATCGAGCCTTCGAGCGCGTAGGTGCGTTGGCCCCCGAGCTGATAGGCGATGGTGGTCAAGAGCTTGTTGTTCGAGGCAACCGGCGTGGCGCCGGTGTTGAGCAGCGCAAAGCAGCCGGTGCCGTAGGTCGATTTGATCATGCCCGGCGAAAAACAGGCTTGTCCGATGGTGGCGGCCTGCTGGTCGCCGGCAATCCCTGAGATCGCGATTGCGCCGCCGAACAAATCGGGCGCGCTATCGCCGAAATGATGTGAGGAATCCATCACCTCCGGCAACATCGAGCGCGGCACGCGCAGGATTTTCAGCAGATCATCATCCCATTCGCCGGTATGGATGTTGAACAGCAGCGTGCGCGAGGCATTGGTGGCGTCGGTGGCATGCACCTTGCCAGCGGTGAGCCGCCACAACAGATAGCAATCGACGGTGCCGAACTTGAGTTCACCGCGCTCGGCCCGCGCGCGCGCGCCGGGCACGTGATCGAGCATCCAGGCCACTTTGGTGCCGGAGAAATAGGGATCGATGATCAGGCCGGTTTTGGCCGAGATCATGGGCTCATGGCCCTCGCTCTTTAGTCTGGCGCAAATGTCGGCGGTGCGGCGGTCCTGCCAGACGATGGCGCGATGCACGGCCTTTCCCGTGACGCGGTCCCACACCAAAGTGGTCTCGCGCTGGTTGGTGATGCCGATGGCCGCGATGTCCTTGTGCGTGACGTTGGCCTTCTTCAGCGCCTCCCGGCAGGTCGCAATCGTCGAACTCCAGATGTCGTCGGGCTCATGCTCGACCCAGCCGGAGGCCGGAAAATGCTGCGGGAACTCGGCTTGCGCGGTGCCCGCGATCGAGATGTCGCTGCGAAACACGATGGCGCGCGAGGACGTGGTGCCCTGATCGATGGCCAGCACAAAGGACATGAGGTTTTTCCGTGGCGTTGCTTCCCGTAGATGTTCGGTAGCTGCAAGGCAAGCGGATCGGGGATGGTTCGTCAATACGCGCCCGTGCCCCGGATGCAGCGCAGCGCCCTTTGCGGTGCGCTGCTGATCCGGGGCCCATGGACCCACAGTCCAGGCATGGGTCCCGGCTCTGCGGTGCATCGTGAAGAACGCTGCACCGCGTCCGGGACACGAGAGCCCCTACGCCGCAGCGGTGGTGACTCCGCCGTCGATCACGATGGCCTGGCCGGTCATGAAGCTCGAGGCGTCGGAGCCGAGATAGGCAACGGCGCCGGCGATCTCGTCGGGCTCGCCGATCCGCCGCAGCGGCGTGGTGGCGCAGCGGCGCTTCAGGCGCTCTTCATCTTCCCACAGCGCGCGGGCGAAATCGGTCTTGACGAGGCCGGGCGCGACGCAATTGACGCGCACGCCCTTCGGGCCCCATTCGCCGGCAAGGCTGCGGCACAAGGCAAAGTCCGCGGCTTTGGAAATTCCGTAGGCGCCGATCACGGTCGAGCCGCGCAAGCCGCCGATCGAAGAGATGATCACCACCGAACCGTTGCCGCGCTCGGCCATCTGCGGAATCGCAAGCGCGCACAGCCAGATGTTGCTCTTGACGTTGGAGGCCATGATCTTGTCGAAGGCCTCGTCCGTGATGTCGAGCAGCGGGCCGTAATACGGGTTGACCGCGGCGTTGCAGACGAGGATGTCGATCTTGCCGCAATGCGTCGTCGCGCCCGCGATCAAAGCCTCGACCTCGTCGCGGCGCGAGATGTTGCAGGCGATGACATGGGCCTCGCCGCCGTCTTTGCGGATGCCCGCGGCTACTTCCTCGCAGGCCTCGGCCTTGCGGCTGGAAATCACCACCTTGGCGCCGAGTTTGGCGAGCAGCTCGGCCGACGAACGGCCGATGCCGCGGCTGGAGCCGGTGATGACCGCGACTTTGCCGGTGAGATCGAACGGGGTTTGTTTCAATGTGGTCTCCTTTGACGTCATTTCGGGGCGCGCGTCTTCGCGCGAACCCGGAATCTCGAGATTCCGGGTTCGATGCTTCGCATCGCCCCGGAATGACGGTTGAGCTATGTAGCCCGGATGAGCGCAGCGACATCCGGGGGCCACATCGGTATTCCCGGATATCGCTGCGCTCATCCGGGCTACGACGATATGAGCAACTACACCAGCCCGCCGCCCTCGGTGACGCGGCGCAAATGATAGTCGGTGTCGCCAAAACTGTTCTCGATCATGGTCAGCCGTTTGAAGTAGTGGCCGATCTTGGCCTCCATCGTCATGCCGATGCCGCCATGGAGCTGGATCGACTGCTGGCCGACCAATTTGGCGGACTTGCCGACCTGCACTTTCGCCGCCGCCACCGCCGTGGCGCGCTCCTTGGCGTCGCCGAAATCGGAAGCCATGGTCGCAAACATCGACATGCTGCGGGCCTGCTCGACGGCGACGAACATGTCGGCGGCGCGGTGCTGCAGGGTCTGGAAGCTGCCGATCGGCACGCCGAACTGTTTTCGTGTTTTCAAATATTCGACGGTTTCTTTGAGCGATTCGTCCATCAAGCCGACGGCCTCGGCGCAGATCGCGGTGCGCGCCTCGTCGACCACGCGCTCGATCAGCGCGAGAGCGTCGTCGGGATCGCCGATCACGGCATCGGCGCCGACCTCAACGCCGGTGAAGGAGATGTCGGCGGCGTGCAGGCCGTCCTGGGTCGGATAGCCCTTCCTCGCCACGCCCTTGGCATCGCCGGGCACCAGGAACACGCCGATGCCGGGCGCATCGCGCTGGCCGCCACGGGTGCGCGCGGTCACGATCAGGGTGTCGGCGGCCTCGCCATTGAGCACGACGAATTTCTCGCCGTCGATCACATAACCATCGCCCTTCTTCTTGGCCGACGTGGCGACGTCCTGCAAATCGTAGCGCGAATTCTTCTCCAGCTGCGCGAAAGTAAAGGTCTTGCCGCCATCGATGATGCCGGCAATGCGCGCCGCCTTCTGCGCGGCCGAGCCGCCATGGCGCAGGAAGCCGCCGCCGATCACGACGGTGGCGAGATAAGGCTCCAGCACCAGCGCCTTGCCGAGCGCTTCCATCACGATCATGGTCTCGACCGCGCCGGCGCCGAAGCCGCCGTCGTCCTCGGAGAACGGCAGGCCGAGCAGGCCCTGCTCGGCGAACTTGCCCCAGATCGCTTTGCTCCAGCCGCCTTTCTCTTTCATGTATTTCTTGCGGGAATCGAAATCGTAAGCATCGCCCAGCAATCCATCGACGCTTTCCTTGAGAAGCCGCTGCTCCTCGGACAAATCGAAATCCATTTTATTTAGTTTCCTCTTACTAAAAATCTTCTCCGAGCGCCGCTTGCTTCACCTCTCCCCGCCTGCGGGGAGAGGTCGGATCGCATCGCAGATGCGATCCGGGTGAGGGGGTACCGCACTAACCGTCATCGGTGTTCGCGGAGACAGCCCCTCACCCCAACCCTCTCCCCGCGAAGTGCGGGGAGAGGGAGCGGTTAGAGTCCCAGCACGGCCTTGGTGATGATGTTGCGCTGGATCTCGTTGGAGCCGCCGTAGATCGAGACCTTGCGGTTGTTGAAATAGCTCGGCGCGATCTGCGCGGTCCAGTCCATCGCCTCGTTGGAGCCGTCATCGCCGTGCTCGTCGAAGGGTGCCGCGAACGGGCCGATCACTTCCATCAGAAGCTCGGTGGTGGCCTGCTGGATTTCCGAGCCTTTGATCTTAAGGACCGAGGATGCAGGGTTGGGCTTGCCCTTGCCGTGCTTGCCTTCGTCGGCGACGACGCGCAATTGCGTCAGCTCCAGCGCCTTGAGCTCGATCTCGACGGACGCGAGTTTTTCGCGAAAACCCTGGTCTTCCATCACCGGCCTGCCGCCGGACTCGACCTTGGCGGCGAGCTCCTTGATGCGCCTGATCCGCTCCTTGGAGACGCCGACGCGGGCAATCCCGGTGCGCTCGTTGCCGAGCAGGAACTTGGCGTAGTCCCAGCCCTTGTTTTCCTCACCGACCAGATTTTCGATCGGCACCTCGACGTCGTCGAGGAACACCTCGTTGACCTCAAAGCCGCCGTCGATGGTCTGGATCGGACGCACCGTGATGCCCTTCGACTTCATGTCGATCAGGATGAAGGAGATGCCCGACTGCTTCTTGGCCGAAGGATCGGTGCGGCACAGACAGAAGATCCAGTCGGCATATTGGGCGAGCGTGGTCCAGGTTTTCTGGCCGTTGACAATATATTTGTCGCCCTTGCGCTCGGCCTTGGTCTTCAGCGAGGCGAGATCGGAGCCCGAGCCGGGCTCGGAAAATCCCTGGCACCACCAGTCATCGACACTGGCGATGCGCGGCAGATAGTGCTTCTTCTGCGCCTCGTTGCCGAAGGTGTAGATCACGGGACCGACCATGCTGACGCCGAAGGCGAGCGGCGCCGGCGCCGGCGCCATCTGCAGCTCCTCGTTGAAGATGTAATGCTGCACCGAGCTCCAGCCGGTGCCGCCATATTCCTTCGGCCAGTGCGTCACGCCCCAGCCCTTGTTGTTGAGGATGCGCCACCAGTCGATCATCTCGTCCTTTGAGAGATGCCGGCCCTCCTGCAATTTCTGCCGCGTCGAGGGCGGCACGTTGTCCCTGAAGAAGGCCCGCACCTCGTCGCGAAACGCCACTTCTTCCTTGCTGAAGCTGAGATCCATCGGATCCTCCTGTGAAGCGAAATGAATTACTTTCCTCTCGTCGTCCCTGCGAAAGCAGGAACCCATGACCACCGGCCTTCGTTGGTAGCAAAGGCGTCTACCACAACGCTAAAAAATGACACCTCGCGGTATGGGTCCCCGCGTTCGCGGGGACGACGATGCGTGGGTCCCGGCTCGCGCTCGCAAGTGCTCGCTTTCGCGGGGACGACGACGGCTTACTGCACCACCTCGAACAAACCTGCCGCGCCCATGCCGCCGCCGACGCACATGGTGACGACAGCGTATTTGGCCTTGCGGCGGCGGCCTTCGATCAGGGCGTGACCGGTCAGCCGCGCGCCCGACATGCCGTAGGGATGGCCGACCGCGATGGCGCCGCCATCGACATTGATCTTCTCGGGATCGATGCCGAGCTTGTCGCGGCAATACAGCACCTGCACCGCGAAGGCCTCGTTCAATTCCCAGAGATCGATATCGTCGACCTTCAGCCCGTGGCGCTTGAGCAGGCGCGGCACCGCGAACACCGGACCGATGCCCATCTCGTCGGGCTCGCAGCCGGCGGCGACGAAGCCGCGGAAGATGCCGAGCGGCTTCAAGCCGCGCTTGGAAGCCTCCTTGTCGCTCATGATCACCGACGCGCTGGCGCCGTCCGAGAGCTGGCTGGCATTGCCGGCGGTAATGGTAAAACCTTCGCCGCGCACCGGCTTTAAGGCCGCGAGGCCTTCGGCTGACGTGTCCGGCCGCGGGCCTTCGTCCTTCGAGAACGTGACCTCCTTGAAGGAGATTTCGCCGGTCGCCTTGTCGGCAACCCCCATCATGGTGGTGATCGGCGCCAGTTCATCGTTGAACTTGCCGCCCTGCTGGGCGGCGGCGACGCGGCGCTGGCTTTCCAGCGAATATTCGTCCTGCCGCTCGCGCGAAATACCGTAGCGCTTGGCGACGACTTCGGCGGTGTCAATCATCGGCATGTAAACCTCGCCCTTGATCTTCAACAGCGCCGGGTCCTGGGTGTGAAACTTGTTGGCGTGGTCGTTCTGCACCAGGCTGATGGATTCGCCGCCGCCGCCGACCGCGATCTCGACACCGTCGAAGATCACCGAGCGCGCCGCCAGCGCGATCGCCTGCAGGCCCGAGGCGCATTGCCGGTCGATGGTGGTGCCGCCCACCGTGACCGGAAGCCCGGCACGGAGCAGCGCCTTGCGGGCGATGTTGCCGCCGGTCGAGCCCTGCTGCAGCGCCGCGCCCATCACCACGTCCTCGATCTCCTTGGGATCGACCTTGGCGCGCGCCACCGCCTGGCCGATGGCATGACCGAGCAGGGTTGCGCCTTCGGTCGCGTTAAGGGCGCCGCGATAGGCCTTGCCGATCGGGGTGCGGGCGGTGGAGACGATAACGGCGTCGGTCATGAGCGACCTCCTGTTGCGAGTTGTTGTCTTTGCTCTGGATGTGGCTGGGATAGCCGATTGCGCAATTCATGGCGCGAGAGTTTGCCGACCGGCGTGCGCGGCAATTCATCGACAAAATCCAGCGCGGCGGGAATCTCGTGCTTGCCGAGCTTGCCGGCGAGGAACGCTTTGAGCTCGTCCAGCGAAAAGGGGTTGGCGCCGTTGCGCAATTTGACAAAGGCCTTCGCCGCCTCGCCGCGGTAATCGTCGGGAATGCCGATCACGATCACTTCCTGCACCGCGGGATGTTCATAGATCGCCTGCTCGATCATCTGCGGATAGACGTTGAAGCCGCCAGAGATGATCATGTCCTTCTTGCGGTCGACCAAATAGAAATAGCCGTCATTGTCCATGTAGCCGATATCGCCGGTGAGGAAGCGGTCGCCGACGAAGGCTTCCGCGGTCTCCTGGGGCCGGTTCCAGTAGCCCTTGGTGACGTTCGGTCCCTTGATCCGGATCTCGCCGACTTCGCCGGGCGGCAAAAGCTTCCGGGGATCGTCGAGGGCGACCACGTCCAGTTCGATGCCGGGCAGCATCAGCCCGATCGAGCCGGGCTTGGCCGGTCCCTCGTCGGGATGGGCGGTGCCGGGCGAGCAAGTCTCGGTCATGCCCCAGCCGCTCTTGAGCTTCATGCCGACCTTGCGCTCGAAGATTTTGGCGACCTCGACCGGCAATGGCGCGCCGCCCGAGCCGCAACTGACCAGCGAGGACAGGTCGCGCTTGTCGAGATCGGGCAACGCCGCGATCGCGATCCACATCGTCGGCACGCCGGGGAAGGCGCTGGCGCGCTTGACCTCGATGTCGCGCATCACGGCTTCGACGTCGAAGCGCTGGTGCAGCGAAATCAGATGGCCGCGCCGGAACGCAGACAGCATCACCACGGTGAGCGCGAAGATATGAAACAGCGGTAGCACGCAGATCACGCGCTCGATCGCGTTGCGCTCCAGACGCGCCTTCTTGCCCCAGACATCATAGATCGAAACCGCCGAAGTCAGGTTGCAGTGGCTCAGCATCGCGCCTTTTGGCAGCCCCGTGGTGCCGCCGGTATATTGCAACAGCGCGACATCGTCGGGCGAGACCTGCGGCCATTGCGAAGGCGGCGTAACGCCGTCTGCGAACTTCCTGAACGTGACAATGGCTGGATGATCCGGGATCGGCGCATGCGGATTGCCGACCGCGCCCCAATGGTCGTCCTCGCAGACGATCAGGCGATCGAGCAGGCCTTTCTCCAGAAACTTCAGCGCCGTCGGCAACAGCGCCGCGAGATCGCTGGTGACGAGAATGCGCGCGCCGCTGTCGCTCAATTTATGGGACAGCGCGCGTTCGCCGTCGAGCGGGGAAAGATGCACGATTCGCGCGCCGGCTTTCAGCGCGCCGAAGAAATTCACGGGATGGTCCGGCGAGTTGCCGAGAAACAGCGCCACCGAAGTCTTCCGGCCGTAGCCGGCGCGCAAGAACGCCGAGGCCGCGATCTCGGCCTTTTCTTCGAGCTCCGTGTAGCTGATGGCGCGATCGCGAAATTCGATTGCCGGCCGCGCGGCGAATTGCATGGCCGCGTTGGACAATAGCTCGGGCAACGTTCCACGCGCCAGCGGCTCGTCCCAGCGGAGGCCTTGCGGATAGAACTGCTCGCCGGGATGGGTCATGGGTGGGGCACCGACGGCGTCTGTTTTGCACGGAGTAAGGTGAGCACGGCAGCGTTGGCTCCCTCTCCCCTTGTGGGAGAGGGTTGGGGTGAGGGGTCCCCACGGGCAGTCCCGATGTGGCCACCCCCCTCCCTAGCCCTCCCCCACAAGGGGGGAGGGAACAGAAGCACCGAACTCGTGCGGCAAATCACCATCACGCCGCTTTCGCCGTTTGCGCCAGCGAGCCAAAGGTCTTGCCTTCCGCCGCAAGCCGCTTGAGCAGCGGCGCCGGTTCGAGCGAGGGGTCGTTGGTTTGCTTGGCGTAATACGACAGCCGCTCGGCGATGTGCTTCAAGCCCACCTGATCGGCATAATACATCGGGCCGCCGCGATAGACCGGCCAGCCATAGCCGTAGATCCAGATCACGTCGATATCGCTTGGACGCGCCGCGATCTTCTCCTCGAGAATCCGCGCGCCCTCGTTGATCATCGGATACATCATGCGCTCGAGGATTTCCTCGTCGCTGACCACGCGCCGCTTGCGGCCGAGCCGCTGCAAGGTCTCGTCGATCAGTTTTTCCACTTCGGGATCCGGCAGCGGCGCACGCGAGCCGCCTTCGTATTTGTAATAGCCCTTGCCGGTCTTCTGGCCGAAACGGCCGGCTTCGCATAGGGCGTCGGCGATTTCCGATTTGATGCCGCGATCCTTGCGCGAGCGCCAGCCGATATCGAGGCCGGCGAGATCGCCCATCGCGAACGGGCCCATCGGCATGCCGAACTTGGTCACGACCGCATCGACCTGCTGCGGCAGCGCGCCCTCGAACAGCAATTTCTCCGCCTGCTTGCCGCGCTGCGCCAGCATGCGATTTCCGACGAAGCCGTCGCAGACGCCGACCACCGCCGGCACTTTTGCGATCCGGCGCGCCACCGCGACCGCGGTGGTGAGCGCGTCCGGCGCGGTCTTGTCCGCGCGCACGATCTCGCACAGCTTCATCACATTGGCCGGCGAGAAGAAGTGCATGCCAAGCACGTCCTGCGGACGTTTTGTCACCTTCGCGATCTCGTCGATATTGAGATAAGAGGTGTTGGAGGCGAGCACCGCGCCCGGTTTTGCAAATTTGTCGAGCGCGCCAAACACCTCTTTCTTGATCGCCATGGTTTCGAATACGGCCTCGATGATCAGGTCCGCATCCCTGACATGATCAAGCCCGACTACGCCGTTGATCAGGCCCATGCGCTTGGCGGGCGCGTCGGCGGGGATGCCGCCGCGCGCGGCGGTCGCCTCGTAATTCTTTTGCATCACGCCCATGCCGCGCTTGAGCTGCTCTTCGCCGGTCTCGATCAGCGTCACCGGGATGCCGGCATTGGCGAACGACATCGCGATGCCGCCGCCCATGGTGCCGGCGCCGATGATGGCGACGCGCTCGACCTGGCGCGGTTTTGTCCCTTCCGGAACGCCGGCGATCTTCGCCGCTTCGCGCTCGGCGAAGAATGCATAACGCTGCGCCTTCGACTGGTCGCTCGCGACCAGCTTGAGGAAGCCTTCCCGCTCCTTCTGCAGACCCTCATCGAACGGCAGATCGATCGCCGCGCCGACCGCGTCCGCGGCGGCAAACGGCGCCTCCAGCCCGCGCGCCTTCTTGGTCAGCGCCGCAACCGCATTGGTGAAGATCGAGCGATCGGCCTTCGCCGCCGCGAGCTTGCTGTCGTCGTCGCGCAGCTTGCGCAAGGGGCGCTTCTCGGCCAGCGCCTTGCGGGCAAAAGCCTCGCCGCCGGTGGCGGGACCTTCGACGATTTCCTCGATCAGGCCGCTTTTGAGCGCCTCATTGGCGCCGATCGGATCGCCACTGACGATCATCTTGACCGCCAATTCAGGACCGACCGCGCGCGGCAGCCGCTGGGTTCCGCCCGCCCCCGGCAGCAGGCCGAGTTTCACCTCGGGCAGGCCCAGCCGCGAATCCTTGGTCGCCACGCGGAAATGGCAGGCGAGCGCGACTTCGAGGCCGCCCCCCAGCGCCGTGCCGTGAATGGCGGCGACCACCGGTTTCGGCGAGTTTTCGATCTCGCGCAGCACCTCGTGGAGGCCGGGAGGCTGGGGCGGCTTGCCGAATTCGGTGATGTCGGCCCCGGCGATAAAGGTGCGGCCGGCACAGGTCAGCACGATCGCCTTCACTTCCGGGTCGGCGACGGCGCGTTTGACGTTTTCCAGAATGCCGCCGCGCACGGCGGCGCTCAGCGCATTCACCGGGGGACTGTCGACCGTGACGATGGCAACCACGTCGCGACGCTCAAACTTGACCATTTCGCTCACGGCACTCTCCCTCGATAGGATGTTCTTGGATATTTCGCATTGCGGAATTCAATTCCGCATCTTGACAGCGAGGGTTATTTTGAAGCACGTCCCTTGTCAACGACGGTCCGCGTCAACGGCGGCGGCACAGGCAATGAAGCGTCCAGGCAAGAAAGTGGCGACCGATCGCAGCTTCGTTGTCGCGCTTTCCCGCGGTCTTGACGTGTTGCGCGCATTCCAGCCCAACGACGGGCTTCTCGGCAATCAGGAGATTGCGGCCCGCACCAATCTGCCGAAACCAACCGTCTCCAGGCTGACCTATACCCTCACCAAGCTCGGCTACCTTACACCGGTTCCACGGTTTGAGAAATATCAGTTGGCGCCGGCGGCGATGGCGCTTGGCTATGCCGCGCTTGCAAATCTCGGCGTTCGGCATTTGTCCGAGACCTATCGTGAAGAATTGATGCGCCAGACCGGCGGAGCGGTCGCGGTCGGTAGCCGTGACCGTCTCAGCATGATCTATTTCGGCCAGAGTCGCGGCATGACGCTTGGCGTTCAACTGGATGTCGGCTCGCGGATTCCGATTGCAACCACCGCGATGGGACGCGCCTATCTGTGGGCGCTGCCGGACGACGAGCGCGCCTGCTTGTTGCGCGACATGCGCGAGCATTACGGCGCACGCTGGGCCAAGATGCGCGACGGTATCGAACGCGCCGGCGAGACCGTGGCCAAACACGGTTTTGCGATCTCGGCGGGCGAGTGGCACGACGACATCCACGCGGTCGGTGTAGCACTAAAGCTTAATGACGGAACCGGCCCTTATGCGTTTAACTGTGGTGCGCCGGCATTCCGTTTCACGGAAGACCGGCTGCGCGACGATATTGGACCGCGCCTTGTGGCGATGGTAAGGAACATCGAAGCCGCGCTCGGCGGAATGGCGCCGCAATCAAAAAAACAGGAAAGCAAAAAATTGAAAGCAGGAGGGAAAGTTGCGCGTGTGGTCGAGGGGATCCGATAGCCTTCACCGTTGTCTGCCAGCATGTTGGCGTGGCCGTTCCGGCCAGAACAACCACGGTTGCGGGGCGCGATGACGCAGGCCCAACTGGCGCAGGGAACATCGCCCCTGCTTGCGGTTTGCGACGTCAGTGTCGTGTTCGGCGGCATCGTTGCGTTGAACGGCGTATCGTTCGAGCTGCATCAGGGCCAGATCCTGGGCCTGATCGGACCGAACGGCGCCGGCAAGACCACGCTCTTCAACTGCCTGAGCCGGCTCTACCAGCCGAGCGCCGGCGACATTTTACTGGAAGGCCACAGCATCCTGCGTCGGCCGCCGCACCGGATCGCTGAAATCGGCATCGGGCGAACCTTCCAGAACGTTGCGCTGTTTCCAAATCTGTCGGTCCTCGACAACGTCCGGGTCGGCGCCCATTCCCGGACCAACAGCGACATCGTCAGCGACTCCCTCAAACTCCCCTGGGTTCGCCGTGGCGAGACCGCGCTCAACGAGCGCGTCCACGAAATCCTGAACTACCTCAAACTTGGGCCGGTTGCTCATGTCACGGTGTCCGGCCTGCCCTTTGGCACCCAGAAACGCGTGGAACTGGCGCGCGCACTGGCGGCCGACCCGAAGATCCTGCTGCTCGACGAACCCGCCGGCGGCCTCAACCACGAGGAGGTCCATGCGCTCGGCGACCTGATCCGCCGGATCCGCGACGACCGCAAGATGACCGTGCTGCTCGTCGAACATCACATGGGCCTGGTGATGTCGATCGCCGACCACGTGGTGGCGTTGAATTTTGGCCGCAAGCTCGCCGAGGGAACGCCGGCCAAGGTGCAATCCGACCCGGATGTCATCAAAGCCTATCTGGGGAGCAAGGACCAATGACGGCGATGCTCAACATCAAAGCGCTGAACGCCTATTACGGCCAGGTCCAGGCGCTTCACGGCCTTGAGTTCGCGCTCAGGGAAGGCAGCGTCACCACGCTGCTCGGCGCCAACGGCGCCGGCAAGACCACGACCTTGCGCGCGATCTGCAACATGGTGCGCAGCACCGGGGCGATCGAATTCAACGGCGCGTCGCTTTCCGGCCGCTCGACCGAAAACATCGTCCGCCTCGGCATCGCCCATGTGCCGCAGGGCCGCGGCACCTTCACGACCATGACGGTGGAAGAAAACCTTCAGCTTGGCGCGATCACGCGAGGCGACCGGGCCGGCGTGGTGTCCGATATCGAACGCATGTACGAGCACTTTCCGGTGCTCAAGCAGCGCCACACGCAGCAGGCGGGCACGTTATCGGGCGGCGAACAGCAGATGCTCGCGGTCGCCCGCGCCCTGATGCTGCGGCCGCGGCTGATGCTGCTCGACGAGCCGTCGTTCGGCCTCGCACCGCTGATCGTGCGCGACCTGTTCAAGATCCTCGGCAAGATCAATCGCGAGGACAAGGTGACCATTCTGGTGGTCGAACAAAACGCGCAGTTGGCGCTCGAACTCGCCGATCAGGCCTACGTGATCGAGACCGGACGCATCGTGATGTCTGGCTCCGCCGCCGAGATCGGCAATAATGAAGACGTCCGCAAGTCCTATTTGGGTTATTGAGGAGCGCAGGCAATGGAGCTTTTCACCAATCAGGTCCTGGCTGGCATCGCCACCGGCGCCATCTATGCCTGCATGGCGCTCGCCGTCGTCATGATCTACCAGGCGATCGATCATCTCAATTTTGCCCAGGGCGAAATGGCGATGTTCTCGACCTTCGTTTCCTGGCAGCTGATGCAATGGGGCGTGCCCTATTGGGGCGCCTTCCTGCTCACGCTGATATTCTCATTCCTGGGCGGCATTGCGATCGAACGATTGCTGTTCAAGCCGCTGGCGAAAGCGCCGATCCTGACCAACGTCGCCGGCTTCATCGCCTTGTACGCGATCATCAACAGCTTTGCCGGCCTGATCTGGGACTTCACCATCAAGCAATATCCGACGCCGTTCGGATCCTCGCCGTTCCTTGGCAGCCAGCTGATCTCGACCCATCAGGCCGGCATGATCGGCGTTACCTTGCTGCTACTGATCGCGCTGTACTTCTTCTTCCAGTTCACGCGGATGGGCCTTGCGATGCGCGCAGCCGCTTCGGTGCCTGAATCGGCACGGCTGGTCGGCATCAACACCTCCTGGATGATCGCGCTGGGCTGGGGCATGGCGGCCGCGATCGGCTCGATCGCCGGCATGCTGATTGCGCCGGTGGTGTTTCTGGAGCCGAACATGATGCTGGGCGTGCTGCTCTACGGATTTGCCGCCGCCGTACTCGGCGGCCTGACCAGTCCGCTCGGCGCGGTGGTCGGCGGATTCCTCATGGGCATCTTCGAAAATCTCGTCGGGACCTATATCCCCGGCGTCGGCAACGAACTGAAACTGCCGATCGCGCTGGCGCTGATTGTCACCGTGTTGGTTATCAAACCGGCTGGCCTGTTTGGCCGGCCCATCGTGAAGCGAGTTTGATCATGACCGCAGTGCAGGAAGCCGTCACCGAAGCGCCCGCCGTCGAGGCCGTTCCGAAGCGGGCGATGACGCTCGGCACCGGGAGCTCGCTGATCATGCTGGCACTGCTGATCATGGCGCCCTTGTTCGTGAAGAACTTCATCATCTTCCAGTTGACGATGCTCTTGATCTACGGCCTCGCCGTACTGGCGCTGAACATCCTGACCGGGGGCAGCGGGCAGTTTTCGCTGGGGCAAAGCGCGTTCTACGCGGTCGGCGCCTACACCTCGGCGATTCTGATAGAACATGCCGGCATGAATTACGCGCTGACGCTGCCGATCGCGGGCGTCATCTGCTTCGCCTTTGGATTTCTGTTCGGCCAGCCGGCGCTGCGGCTCTCCGGCGTCTATCTGGCGCTGGCGACCTTCGCGCTGGCAACCGCCATGCCGCAGCTCCTGAAGCTCGGCTATTTCGAGCATTGGACCGGCGGCGTGCAGGGCCTGGTGGTCACCAAGCCAGACGCGCCGTTCGGCCTGCCGATATCGCAGGATATGTGGCTGTATTACTTCACGCTGGTGATCACCATCGCGATCTACATTTTCTCGGTCAATCTCCTGAAGTCGCGCTCGGGGCGCGCCTTCATGGCGATCCGTGACAACGAAATCGCGGCCTCCGCCATGGGCATCGACGTTGCGCTGTACAAGACGCTGGCGTTCGGCGTCTCGGCCGGCATCACTGGCGTTGCCGGCGGCCTGGGCGCGATCGCCGTGCAGTTCGTCGCACCCGACGGCTACACCATCACGCTCGCGATCTCGCTGTTTCTCGGCATGGTGGTCGGCGGCGTGGGATGGTTGCCGGGATCGATCGTGGGTTCCGCCTTCATCATCTTCGTACCGAATATCGCGGAAGGAATCTCCAAGGGTCTTTCCGGCGCCGTGTTCGGCGTCCTTCTGTTTCTGGTCATCTTCCTGGTGCCGCACGGCGCGAGGCAGGTCGCCATGGTTGCCCAGCACCTGTTCGGCAAACTCAAGAAACGTTAGAAGGCTCGCGTCACAAAGCTCACGTCAGAAACCTCAATTTAGAAAGCTCAATTTAGAAAGCTCAATTTAGAAAGCTGCTGGAGAAAACATGCGTTCACGACAAACCTTGCTGATTGCCACGTTCTCTGCAACCGTCATCGCTTTGGCCGCGACCATCGGCAGCGCGCTTGCGCAGAAGAAATACGACACCGGCGCCACCGACACCGAAATCAAGATCGGCAACATCATGCCCTATAGCGGGCCGGCTTCGGCTTACGGCGTGATCGGCAAGACCGAAGCCACGTATTTCAACAAGATCAACGCTGAGGGCGGCATCAAGGGCCGCAAGATCAATTTCGTCAGCTATGACGACGGCTACAGCCCGCCCAAGGCGGTCGAGCAGGCGCGCAAGCTCGTGGAGAGCGACGAGGTATTGCTGCTGTTCAACCCGCTCGGCACACCATCGAATTCGGCGATCCAGAAATATCTGAACGCCAAGAAGGTCCCGCAGCTGTTCGTCGCCACCGGTGCCACCAAATGGAACGACCCCAAGGATTTCCCCTGGACCATGGGCTGGCAGCCCAGCTACCAGAGCGAAGCGCGGATTTACGCGAAATACCTGATGAAGGAGAAGCCGGACGCCAAAATCGCCGTGCTCTATCAGAACGACGATTTCGGCAAGGACTATCTGAAGGGCCTGAGGGACGGCCTTGGGGCCAAGGCGTCAATGATCGTTGCCGAGGAAAGCTACGAGACCTCGGAGCCGACGATCGACAACCACATCGTCAAGCTCAAGGCCACCGGCGCCGACGTCTTCCTGAGCATCACCACGCCGAAATTTGCGGCCCAAGCGATCAAGAAGCTTGCCGAGATCGAGTGGAGGCCTTTGCATATCGTGTCCAACGTCTCGGCTTCCGTCGGCGGCGTGATCAAGCCGGCGGGCTTCGAGAACGCGCAAGGAATTCTTTCGGCCACCTATGCCAAGGACGGCGCCGATCCGCAGTGGGACAACGATCCCGGAATGAGGAAGTTCTTCGCCTTTCTCGAGAAGTATTACCCGGAAGGCAACAAGCTCGACGGCTCGGTCGTCTATGGTTATGGCGCAGCGCAGACCATGGTGAAGGTGCTGGAAATGTGCGGCGACAATCTGACCCGCGAAAACGTCATGAAGCAGGCCGCGAGCCTGAAGGACTTTACGCCGGACACCTTGCTGCCCGGCGTCAAGATCAATACCTCGGCGGCCGACTTCGCCCCGATCAGCCAGCTTCAGATGATGCGGTTCAAGGGCGAGAAATGGGAGCTGTTCGGCGACATCATCAGCGGTGAACTCAGCCACTGAGCCGCTTCGCCGGCGATACATTTGAAAGGCTTCAGGAACCTCTCGGCGCGGTCGGCGGTTAACGCGCCGGCCCCGGGGACCAATAGCAGGACTACTAAAGAAGCAGCCCTCGGCGCACCGCCCGGAGGGCTTTTTCTTGTGAGGAGCCCGGTAAAATGTTACTCAAGCCGCCAGGTCACAAAGAGCTTCGATGCAGAAGCCATGACACGTCCACATGATCCAAATCATGACCAGAGGGAGACCGTAATGCCCGTTATCGCGAACAGAATTGCAATCGCGTCAGTGGCCGCGTTCGCGGTGCTTGCCGCGTCCAGCAGCGGCGCGCTCGCGCAAAAGAAATACGACACCGGCGCCACCGATACCGAAATCAAGATCGGCAACATCATGCCCTATAGCGGGCCTGCCTCCGCCTACGGCGTGATCGGCAAGACCGAGGCGGCTTACTTCAAGAAGATCAACGCCGAGGGCGGCATCAACGGCCGCAAGATCAATTTCATCAGCTATGACGACGGCTACAGCCCGCCGAAGACCGTCGAACAGGCGCGCAAGCTGGTCGAAAGCGACGAAGTCCTGTTCATCTTCAACTCGCTTGGCACCCCGCCCAATACCGCGATCCATAAATACATGAATGCGAAGAAGGTGCCGCAGCTGTTCGTCGCCACCGGCGCCACCAAGTGGAACGATCCCAAGGATTTTCCCTGGACCATGGGCTGGCAGCCGAACTACCAGAGCGAATCGCGGATCTACGCAAAATATCTTCTCAAAGAGAAGCCCAACGCCAAGATCGCCGTGCTGTATCAGAATGACGATTACGGCAAGGATTACCTCAAGGGGCTAAAAGACGGCCTCGGCGCCAAGGCCGCCTCCATGATCGTCGCCGAGGAAAGCTTCGAGACCACCGAGCCGACGATCGACAACCACATCGTCAAGCTCAAATCGACCGGCGCCGACGTCTTCTTTAACGTTACGACGCCGAAATTCGCAGCCCAGGCGATCAAGAAGATCGCCGAGATCGAGTGGAAGCCGCTGCATCTGCTCAACAACGTGTCGAGCTCTATCGGCGGCGTCATGAAGCCTGCGGGGTTCGAGAATTCGCAAGGCATTATCTCCGCGACCTACCTCAAGGATGTTTCCGATCCGCAATGGGACAATGACGCGGGCATGAAGCAGTTCCTCGACTTCCTCGCCAAGGATTATCCGGAAGGCAACAAGCTCGATGGCTTCGTCGAGACCGGCTACGCCGTCGCGCAAACCATGGTTCAGGTGCTCAAGCAGTGCGGCGACAACCTGACCCGCGAAAACATCATGAAGCAGGCCGCAAGCCTGAAGGATTTCCGCACCGAAGTCCTGCTGCCCGGGATCAAGATCAATACCTCGCCGACCGATTTCGCCCCGATCAGCCAGCTTCAATTGATGCGCTTCAAGGGCGAGCGATGGATGCTGTTCGGCGACATCATCAGCGGCGACGTCGGCGGCTGACACCTTCGCGTGTCCCGGACGCGGTGCAGCGTTCTTCACGCTGCGCCGCAGAGCCGGGACCCATCTGTGGGGTATCCAGTTTTGGACCCCGGATCAGCAGCGCAGCATTTGCATGCTGCGCTGCATCCGGGGCACGCTCTCGAAACCCCCGCAGGCCGCGGGGGTTTTCTTTTGCGGGAATCGGATGGATAACCGGCATCGATGTTCCGATCTTACGTGAAACAATGACCGACCGACGCCCTCTTCTGCGCGCGATTTTCGAGGCCGCCGTCGCCGCCGCGCATCCCGACGTCGTGCTGGCGGCGCATCTGCGTCCCGTTCCCAGGGGAAGGGTGATTTGTCTTGCCGCCGGCAAGGGCGCCGCCGCGATGGCCGCGGCCGCCGAGCGGCACTATCTCGATGCGCTCGAACTTGATCCGGCGCGGCTGTCGGGACTTGCCACCACCCGCCACGGCCATGGCGTGCCGACGCGGCGGATCAAGGTCATTGAGGCCGGCCATCCCGTGCCCGACGAAGCCGGGCTAAAGGGCGCAGAGCAATCGTTGCGGCTGGCCCAGCAAGCGGGCGATGACGATCTTTTGCTGGTGCTGTTGTCGGGCGGTGGATCGGCCAACTGGATCGCGCCGGTCGACGGCGTGTCGTTCGCGCAGAAGCAAGCGGTGACGCGCGCGCTGTTGCGTTCGGGCGCCCCGATCGGCGAGATCAATACCGTTCGCAAGCACCTGTCGCGCATCAAGGGCGGCCGGCTGGCCCGCGCCGGGCAGCGCGCCGAGATCGTGACGCTGGCGATCTCGGATGTTCCGCACGATGACCCTTCCGCGATCGCGTCGGGGCCGACGGTGCCGGATCCGACGACGCTGGCCGATGCCCGCGCCATCGTCGCCAAATACGGCATCGAGGTCGGCGATGCCGTGCGCCGCGCGCTCGACGATCCCAACAACGAGAGCTGCAAGCCGGACGATGGCGCCTTTGCGCGCGCGCGGTTTGAATTGATCGCCCGCCCAAGGGCCTCGCTCGACGCCGCGATCGCCGTGGCGGCGAACGCCGGATACGCCACCATCGATCTCGGGGCCGACCTCGAGGGCGAGGCCCGCGCGGTCGCGGCCGATCACGCGCGGCTTGCGCTGAAAGCCCGCCGCCAGGGCAAGCCGGTCGCGATCTTCTCGGGTGGCGAACTCACCGTCACCGTGCGTGGCAATGGGCGCGGCGGCCCCAACCAGGAATATGCGCTGGCGCTGGCCAGCCTGCTCAGGGATACGCCGGGTGTCTCGGCTCTCGCCGCCGATACCGACGGCGCCGATGGCGGGGCGGGTAGCGCCAGCGATCCGGCGGGGGCGATGATCGATCGGCATACCTTTGCGAAAATGCAATCGCTCGGGCTCGATCCGAAGGCCTATCTCGACAACAACGACGCCACCGCATTCTTCGCCGCGACCGGCGATTTGCTGCAGACCGGCCCGACCCTCACCAATGTCAACGATGTCAGGGTGATTTTGGTGGAAGGGGCGTAGAAATCCGGCTGCTGCGCCGTCGCGAGCCTACGCGACAGCGCGAGCGCTCAACGTTAACACTTTGTTCAGCGAGTTCCGAGGAACTCGCCGAAATCACCACCTCTCGAAGCTGCAATTTACCAGCAAGCTCCTCAATGTAGGGCTGCTCCGCGCCGGAGCGCTGCGACCTGTAGCTCGGACCGCCAAACGATGGATTCCACAGAGCCCGCCCTGGACCCGACACCGGATCTCCCGAGCCAGCTGCTCGAGGCCGCCGTCAATAATCTCGCGCTGGGACTGATGATTTTCGACGGCAACAATGAGGTCGTGTTCTGCAACAAGCGGTACGTGGAAATCTATGGACTTGGTCCCGAGCAGGTCAGGCCGGGAACCCCGATCAAAAAGCTGATCCAGCATCGGCTGAATTTGGGATTTAAGGCACCATCGAAGGCCGACGAGTTCACCCGCGAACTGATCGGAAGCGGCGTCGTCCAAGGTGTATTCGTCCAGGAATTCGCCGACGGCCGGATCATCGCATTCACGATTTATCCCATGCCGGACGGTGGCGGAATGGCCACGCACGAAGACATCACCGCGCGGGAGAAAATGAGCGCGCGCCTGAAAACCGAGCGCGAGCGCAGCACGGAGCAGGAAGAGATTTTGCGCGTGCGAAACCTGCAATTCGATACCGCGATCAACAATATGTCGCAGGGACTGTGCTTCTTCGACGCCGACCATCGGCTGATCGTTTGCAACGACCGCTACGTCGATATGTACGACCTGCCGCGCGATCGCGTCCGTCGCGGCACCCGGCTGGCCGAAATCGTCGACCTGCGCTTCGAAGCGGGAAGCTTTCCCGCGATGTCGCGGGAGGAATATCTGCGATGGCGCACCAATGTCGCGGTATCCAACGAGCCCACCGACAGCATCGTCGAGCTGCAAAACGGTCGCACCTTCAAGATCCGTCATCGGCCGATGCCGGACGGCGGCTGGGTGGCTACCCATGAGGACATCACCGAGCAGCGCCAGTCCGAGGTCAAGATCGAATACATGGCCCACCACGACGCGCTGACCAATCTCGCCAATCGCGTCTTGCTGAACCAGCGGCTCGAACAGGCCCTCGGCCGCCGCATTCATCGCCAGGAAATGATCGCGGTTCACCACCTCGATCTCGACCAGTTCAAGTCCGTCAACGACACGTTTGGTCATCCCACCGGCGACAAACTTCTCAAGATCGTCGCCGACCGGCTGCGCGGGCTGGCGCGTGAGACCGACACCATCGCACGCACGGGCGGCGACGAGTTCGTCATCGTGCAGGCTCCAATTGCCGATCCCGCCGAGGCCACCTCGCTTGCGCAACGTATCATCGTATCGATGAGCGAGCCGTTTGAGATCGACGGTCATCAGGCCGTCATCGGCGCCAGCGTCGGCATCGCGGTCGGGCCGGGCGACGGATTGCGGCCCGACAGGCTGCTGCGCAACGCAGACCTCGCGCTCTATCGGGCGAAGGGCGACGGCCGCGGTACGTTCCGCTTCTTCGAGCAGGCGATGGATTTGCAAATGCAAACCCGTCGCATCATGGAGCGCGACCTGCGCAAGGCGCTGCCCGATGGCGAATTCGAACTCTACTACCAGCCGGTGGTGAACCTCGCGAGCAACGCGATCAGCGGATTCGAGGCCTTGATCCGCTGGAATCATCCGGAGAAAGGCATGGTCTCCCCGGCCAGCTTCATTCCGCTGGCCGAGGAAATCGGATTCATCGTTCCGATTGGAGAATGGGTGATCAGGCAGGCTTGCACCACCGCGGCGCAATGGCCGGGCGAACTCCACGTCGCCGTCAATATCTCGGCGGTTCAGTTCCGCAGCCCCGGCCTGATGCAGGTCATCGTCGGCGCGCTTGCCGCCTCCGGCTTGCATCCGTCACGGCTGGAGATCGAAATTACCGAGACGGTGCTGCTGCACAACAGGGAAGCGACGCTCGAGGTACTTCATCAGTTGCGCGCCCTCGGTGTGCGGATCGCGTTGGACGATTTCGGCACCGGATATTCCTCACTGACCTATCTTCAGAGTTTCCCGTTCGACAAGATCAAGATTGACCGGTCCTTCGTCAAGGACATCACGGAGAGCGCCGGATCGCTGAATATCGTGCGCGCCGTCGCCGCACTTGCCAACGGCATGGGCATGACGGCGACCGCCGAAGGCGTCGAAACCAAGGAACAGCGCGACAGCATCATTTCCGAGGGCTGCACCGAGATGCAGGGCTTCCTGTTCAGCAAGCCGCTCCCCGCCAACGAGATCGAGCGGCTGTTCCTGTCAGGGCGCGAGCCGTCAAAGGCCGCAAGCCGCATCATCGCGGCCTGATCGAAGGCGCCCCGCCGAGCGGTCGACGCTCACCACAATCAACGACTTTTGGGGTCCTTCCCTCATGGTGAGGAGCGCGTCTTCGCGCGTCTCCGGACATGCGGAGTATGTCATCGGGCGCGCATTCGCGCGACCCGTTGGCATCGCCTCGAGAACCATGAAGTCCCGGTGCGAACCCGTCCTTCGAGACGGCGCCTTGCGCCTCCTCAAGGACGAGGCGTGCTCCTCAAAACTCCCTGGCGATCTTGTCCAGCATCCCAAGCAGGGCGGCGCGGTTGGCCGGGCCCAATAATTCGTTGAGGCGCGCCTCGTGCTTGGCGGCGATGAGTTTCTTCGCCCGCGCCAGCACGGCCCGGCCCTTTTCGGTCAAAACGAGGATGTGCGAACGCCGGTCGTTGCTCGAACGCATGCGCGCGCACAGATCGCGGCTTTCCAGGCCGTCCAGCATCGCCACGAAATTGGGCCGCAGGATTCCAAGCGTGTGGGCGATTTCGGTCTGGTTGCGTCCGGGGTTCTTGTCGAGCAGGAGCAGAACCGAGAATTGCGCCGGCGTCAGTTGCAATGGCGCCACGCAGCGCAGAAAGTCCTCGAACACCTTCAACTGCGCGCGCTTGAGCGAGTAACCCAAGAGCTCGGACAATTCGCCCAACTGGATCGGCGGCTCCGCCGTGCCGTGGTCGACCCCCTCCTTGCGGGCGGGGCGGACGGCCTTGGAAATATCGAGGGCGGCGGCTTTGGAAACGGTCATCGCTCGGTGCTCGCAATCCGACTACGGGAGGATTGGGCCGGAAACGGCCCGGCCTTGAGATTATATTGGATAATTGTTATTGACTATATCAAATATCGGCAGCCAGTTTCAACTGCTGTTGAAAACGGTCGGGGGCGTGGCGGCCCGGCCCTCGGAGGGGAGCGCCCGGTCTTGAACACGACGATCATGCTGTTCCTGCTGCAGGACGGCATCACTAACGGCGCGATCTACGCCTTGCTCGGGCTGGCGCTGGTGCTGGTATTCGCCGTCACGCGGGTCATCCTGATTCCGCAGGGCGAGTTTGTCACCTATGGCGCCCTGACCTACGCCACGCTGTCCTCGGGCCAGGTGCCCGGCACCGCGCGGCTTGCGCTCGCGATGGGGATCGTCGCGTTTGGTCTCGACCTGTTTGCCGGCCGGCGGTCGCTGCATGCGGCGCTGGTCGGACGGGCCGTCGCGGTCGATATCCTCGTTCCCGCGGCGATCCTGGCCCTGACCTATGGGCTCGCCGGCCGCCAACCTCCGATCGCCGTCAACATCGCCCTGTCGCTCTTGATCGTCGCCGCGATCGGACTGTTTCTCTATCGCATCGCGTTCCAGCCGATCGCCCACGCCTCGGTACTGGTGCTGTTGATCGCTTCGGTCGGCTGTCATCTGGCGCTGCAGGGCTTTGGGCTGGTGTTCTTCGGCGCCGAGGGCCAGCGCGGCCCACCCTTATCGAATGCCGTCTTCACCGTGGATCTGTTGCGCTTTACCGGCCAGAGCCTCGCCGTCTACGCGATCACGCTCGCGCTGATCGCCGCGCTTGGGCTATTCTTCGGTCTTACCCTCACCGGCAAGGCGCTTCGCGCCACTGCCGTCAATCGCCTGGGCGCGCGCCTTGTCGGCATTAGAACCGCGCTGTCGGGCCAAATCGCGTTCCTGCTGGCCTCCCTCATCGGCGCGATTTCGGGAATCCTGATCGTGCCGATCACGACGCTTTATTACGACACCGGCTTCCTGATCGGCCTCAAAGGCTTTGTCGCCGCGATCATCGGCGGGCTCGTGAGCTATCCCTTGACCGCGATCGCCGCGCTCCTGGTCGGCGGCGTGGAGGCATTCTCCTCGTTCTACGCCAGCAATCTCAAGGAAGTCATCGTCTTCACGCTGATCATTCCGGTGCTGCTGTTGCGGTCGCTGGCGGCGCCCGCGGTCGAGGAAGAAAAGGATTGATTGCGATGGGACCGCGGCTGCCCATCATCGGGTTCGCGGCCGCGATGGCGGCGATCCCGTTCATCCCGGGCATGCCGCCGTTCTGGATCGTGCTGTTGGACAATATCGGCCTGGCCGCGCTGGTGGCGATGGGGCTCGTGCTTTTGACCGGCGTCGGCGGCCTCACCTCGTTCGGCCAGGCCGCGTTTTGCGGCTTCGGCGCCTACACCACGGCGGTGCTGACGACGGCCTACGGTTTCTCGCCGTGGCTGACGCTGCCGCTCGCGCTCCTCGTGAGCGGCCTCGCCGCGGTGGCGCTCGGCCTCGTGACCGTGCGGCTGTCGGGGCATTATCTGCCGCTTGGCACGCTCGCCTGGGGCCTCGGCCTGTTCTATCTGTTCAGCAAGCTCGAATTCCTCGGCCGCAATGACGGCATCTCCGGCATCCCGCCGCTCGCCATTGGCTCGTTCAGGATGATCGATCCCGCGGCGATCTATTTCGCGATCTGGACCGCGGTGCTGCTCTGCGCGGTGCTCACCATCAACCTCCTGGACTCGCGCACCGGCCGCGCGATCCGCGCGCTGCGCCGCGGACATGTCGCCGCCGAAGCGTTTGGTGTCCGAACACCGCGCGCAAAACTTCTGGTTTTCATTTACGCAGCCGTGCTGGCCGGCCTGTCAGGCTGGCTCTATGCGCATTTTCAGCGCGCCGCCAATCCCACCCCGTTTGGGGCGCAGGCCGGCATCGAATATCTTTTCATCGCGGTGGTCGGCGGCGCCGGATACGTCTGGGGCAGCGTGTTGGGGGCGGCGATCGTCGTCATCCTGAAGGAAATTCTTCAGAGCTATTTGCCGTATCTGTTTCACGGCGAAGGTCAGCTCGAGACCATCGTGTTCGGCATCCTGCTGGTGGCTCTGCTGCAGTTGGCTCCGACCGGCGTATGGCCCTGGTTGACGGCGCGCATGCCGTTGAAGCCGAACCGCGGGCGGCCCGACGCATCGCCTGCCCTGCCGCCGCGCACCAGGACGCCGGCGGCTTCCGATGTGCTGCTGCAGATCGACCGTGCGCGCAAACAGTTCGGCGGCGTGATCGCGGTCAACGACGTCTCCTTCGACATCCAGGCGCGCGAAATCGTCGCCCTGATCGGGCCCAACGGCGCGGGCAAGAGCACCACCTTCAACCTGATCACCGGCGTGCTGCGCACGAACGGCGGCACCATCTCCGTTCTCGGCATGAAGATCGACAACGCCGCCCCGCAGGAAGTGGCAAAACTCGGCATCGCCAGAACCTTCCAGCATGTCAAGCTGGTGCCGGACATGACGGTTCTGGAAAATGTCGCGATCGGCGCGCATCTGCGGGGAAAAGCCGGCGCGCTCGCCAGCATGTTCCGCCTCGACCGGGCCGATGAGGCCAAATTGCTGGCGGAAGCGGCGCGCCAGATCGCGCGGGTGGGCTTGAGCGGGCAGATCGACGCGCTGGCCGGCGGTCTGTCGCTTGGCCAGCAGCGTATTGTCGAGATCGCGCGCGCGCTCTGCGTCGATCCGCTGCTGCTTCTGCTCGATGAGCCGGCGGCGGGCTTGCGCCACCTGGAGAAGCAACAGCTTGCCAACCTGCTGCGCGAGCTTCGCGGCGGCGGCATGTCCGTGCTGCTGGTCGAGCACGACATGGGATTTGTGATGGACCTCGCCGACCGCATCGTGGTCCTCGACTTCGGCACCAAGATTGCCGAAGGCACGCCGCAGGCGATCAAGACCAATCCCGACGTGATCCGGGCCTATCTCGGAGCCGCGGCATGAACGCTGCTCCGGGCACGCTGCTGCAGGTATCCGATGCGCACATCGCCTATGGCAAGGTCGAGGCGGTCCGTGGCGTGTCGCTCGAGGTCGCCGAGAATGAGATCGTCACCATCATCGGCGCCAATGGCGCCGGCAAGACCACGCTGTTGAACGCCATCATGGGGGTGCTGCCCGTGAGCGGCCGCGTCAGCTTCGCAAGCCAAGACATGACGCGGCTTGAGATCGAGGACCGCGTCGCCGCCGGCTTGAGCCTGGTGCCGGAGCATCGCGAGCTGTTCGGCGCCATGGGTGTCGAGGACAACCTCAGGCTCGGCGCCTTTCGGATCGCCAAGACGGTCGCGGCAACATCGCTCGAACGCGTCTACACGCTGTTTCCAAGGTTGAAGGAGCGGCGCCGGCAACTCGCGGCAACGCTGTCCGGCGGCGAGCAGCAAATGCTGGCGATGGGCCGCGCCTTGATGGGCGCCCCCAAGCTGTTGATGCTGGATGAGCCCAGTCTGGGCTTGGCGCCGATCATCGTCGCCGACATTTTCCGCACCATCGGCGAATTGCGCCAAAGCGGCGTCTCGGTGCTGTTGGTCGAGCAGAACGCGCAGGCCGCACTGCAAATCGCCGACCGCGCTTATGTGATGGAGCTCGGCGAATTCATTTTAAATGGACCGGCAAAGGAGGTCGCCGCCGATCCGCGCGTCGCCGCAAGTTATCTCGGATTTGCGTAGGAAGGCGCGGGCGGGATTGAATTATCTCTTGCTCTGATTTCTCGAATGGGTCTCCACTTACCCTCCCCTGCAGGGGCCCTGGAGGGGGAGGGTAAACACCTCACATCGCCGGAACGTAGTTGCCCTCCTTGACGGTGAGAATAATGCGCGAGCGATCGTCGAGGCCGTAGCGATCCTTTTCGGTCCAGTTGTAGACGCCCTGGCTCGCGGCGATTTCGCGTTCGCTCAGAGAGGCCTGACGGATCGCCTCTCGGCGGGTTTTGGTCGTGGCAACCGGTTCGATCTCACCTATCCCGCCGATCGTCCAATCCGCCTGAGTTGCCAGATTGAAAGCGCATGCAGCAGGATCGAACTCGGGACCGCGAACGCGGGAACCAGCACGATCGGATAGGTACCCGCCAGTGAGGCCGGGATGTCGAGACCGAAGATCTGCAGCGGCCCGGGGTTGCTGAGGGTGCCCATGGTGATGGCGACCGCGAAATCGAGCAACCCGAAGATATTCCAGGCCATCGCCGCGCTTCGTGCGTTCTCGGCTCCGGATGCAAGCAGGTAGGCGACCGGCAACGCCATGATGCCTGTGAGCATATCGCCGATGCCGGCCGGCCAGGCGAAGGCGCCGGCGACCGTGCCGTTCACCCAATTGACCAGAAAAATGCCACCGAAGATTCGGTAGACCTGTAGCGCGATCAGCCAGGAAGCCGGCGTCGCATCCAGGACCGCCGCGATCGATTTCGACCGCAACAGCACGAACAGCCCGATGATCACAGGCGCAAATATCGCGATCGGCAATTTCGGCAGGCCGGCCACTCCCGGAACCGGCTGAAAGAAGCCGTTGAACGCCAGGTTCCAAACCACTGCGAGCCACAAGGTAAAGGGGACGGCGACGCTGAGCCAAATGACAATGCGTTTGTTCGCCGAGAAATCGGTTCGCGCCAGACCCAACCAGAGGCCCGTCAGGATCGCGAGATGAATTCCAAGACGCGTGACGGCCGATGGAATCCCGGTAGGGGCAAGACCCGGAAAGGCCAGATTGATCCCGACCCAGGACGCCGCCAGCGCGCCGCCCAGTAAAAGCAGGCCGATCGTCGCCGTTTGAGACGTCTCGGGTTTGAACCCGGTGGAGAGGGTGCTCATGGTGCGGACTCCTTTTGTGTAGTAACTATCATTGTAATAGTCACTACAATAAGGGATGTTACTATGTCAACGCCGGCGCCTATGATAAGATTGTGAACGTCCTTGCAGCGGCGAGGGCGGACGATTTCAAACGTGGAACCTTAATGGCTGTCTACTACACGCAATTCTGTCCCGTGGCCCGGACGCTCGATATTGTCGGCGATCGCTGGACCATTCTGATCCTGCGCGACCTCATTCTGGAGGGCCCGCGCAAATTTCAGGACTTGCAACGCGCATTTCCTCGAATGAGCCCAAACACCCTATCGACCCGGCTCAAGACGCTTGAGGAGCATGGGATCGTTGAACGCCGCACGTACGCGGATCATCCGCCGCGGGCCGAATATGTGCTCACCGACAAGGGCCGTGAACTCAGGCCGGTGTTGCGGACGCTGCGTGTTTGGGGAGAGAAGCACACCAAGCCGCCCTCGCCGCACAGGGCGTGAAGCCATGATGTCAGCTTTTGGCGAGAAGCCCCGCCCCCGGCGCGAGGGGCAAATCCGCTCACATCGCCGGCACGTACTTGCCGTCCTTGACCGTGAGAATAATGCGCGAGCGGTCGTCGAGACCGGAGCGATCCTTTTCGGTCCAGTTGTAGACGCCCTGGCTCGCGGCGATTTCGCGTTCGCTCAGGAAGGCCTGACGGATCGCCTCGCGGAATTCCAACGTACCTGGCTTCGCGGTCTTCAGCGCGGTCGGGATGATGCGCTTGAGGACCTCGAACGCATCGTAGGAATGTCCGGCGAACTGGCTGCGGCTGTTGGGACCGTACTTGGCCTCGTAAGCGGTATTGAGCGCAAGACCCGGCTTCTTGGTCAGCGCGCTGTCGGGCTGGCCTTCCGGATTCATCACCGGGCCTGACGCCATGATCACGCCTTCGGCGGCGGGCCCGGCGATGCGGATGAAATCCATGCTGGCCGCGCCATGGGTCTGGTAGATCAGGCCCCTGTAGCCGCGCTCGCGCAGCGCCGACTGCGGCAAGCCTGCCGCGGTGCCGGACGCGCCGACCAGGATCGCATCGGGATTGGCGGCGACCAGCTTGAGTACCTGCCCGGCCACCGAAGTATCCGGCCTTGCAAAACGCTCTTCATCGACCAGCGTCAGGCCCATCGGCACGCCTTGCGTCTTGAAGTCGTTGAACCAAAGGTCGCCGTAGGAATCGGAGTAGCCGATATAGCCGACGGTTTTGACGTTATGTGCCTTCATGTGCGCATACAGCACCTTGCCCATGATCGGAACCGGCTGCGGCATCACCACCGACCATTTCGCCCGCTCCGGCGTGACCGGGAACGGCGCCAGACCGATATGGGGGATGCCCGCCTCGTTGGCGACGTTGGACACCGCGATGGTCGGCGGCGTCGACGACGACCCCATGATGATGTCGGCCTTGGATTCGGTAACGAAGCGCCGCGCATTGGTGGTGGCATTGGTCGGGTCTCCGCCATCGTCGAGCACGATCAGCCGCAGCGGCACGCCGCCGATTTCCTTCGGCACGAATTCGAGCGCGTTGCGTTCGGGAATGCCGAGCGCCGCCGCGGGCCCGGTGGTGCAGATCGAGATGCCGATGGTGATTTCGCTGGTCTGCGCGCTCGCAGGTAACGCCGGCAGAGCGAAAGCCGCCGCGGCGATCGCGGCGGCGAGATTCAACTTCCTCATTGGTTCCTCCCTTGGCTATTATTGGCCGCCTAAGACGGCCGGCGTCGCCGGTCAGCCCTGCATGAATTTCGCAATGATCTCCTCCGGCACCGCTGCCGATTTCAGCCGGGTCGGATCATCCGGGTGACGCCCGACCAGCACGCGGGTCTCGAACGCCTCGATCGCAAGCCGCTCGCCCTTGAATACCTTGTGGGTCACCTCGAAGCTCGAACGCTTGAAACTCTCGATCCGGCTTTCGATTCCGATCCAGTCGCCATGGGTCGAGGCAAGGTAGAATTTCGCACGCGTATCGACCATGGGAATACCGACCAGGCCGTATTTCCTGACGATGTCCTGCTTGGAGAAGCCGGCCGCCTCGAACATGATCGAGGTCGAATCGTCGAACATCTCGAAGTAACGCGGGTAGTAGACGATGTTGGCGGGGTCGCAATCGCCCCACTGGATCTGCACGTCGCGCCGATGAACGAACATCGCCTCACCCAGTCCTTGGATTGAAATGCTTCGCTTGAAGTATCGTGGGGCGGCAACGGAGGTCGGCCCCCTCTCTCATAGGGAGAGGGTTGGGGTGAGGGGTTACGGTGCTCACGATAGACCTCATCCCCTCACCCGGATTGCTGCGCAATCCGACCTCTCCCCTTGGGAGAGGTGAAGAAGCGGCAGGCTGCATTTCCATTCTCACGAGCCAGCTAGCGCGGCGCCATGCGCAGCGAGGCGTCGAGCCGCACCACCTCGCCGTTCAGATAGGGATTGTCGATCATGTGTAGCGCGAGCGATGCAAATTCGTCGGCATGCCCGAGCCGGCGCGGAAAGGGAATCGCCGCGGCTAGTGAGTCCTGCGCCTCCTGCGGCAGATTGGCCAAAAGCGGCGTCAGGAACAGCCCCGGCGCGATCGCCAGCACACGTATGCCGAACTGCGCCAGTTCACGCGCGATCGGCAAGGTCATCGCGACAATGCCGCCCTTCGAGGCCGAATAGGCCGATTGCCCGATCTGGCCGTCATAGGCGGCGACCGACGCGGTGGAGATCACGACGCCACGCTCGCCGGTCGAAAGCGGCTCCAGTTTCGACATTTCCGCCGTTGCCAGCCGCAGCATATTGAAAGAGCCGATCAGGTTGACCCTGATCACCTTGTCGAATTCGGCAAGCGGCATCGGCCCGTCGCGACCGATCACCCGCTTGGCGACGCCGATGCCCGCGCAATTCACCAATACCCGCGCCGGACCATGGGCTTTTGCGGCCGCCGTGATGGCGGCCTCCGCGGAGGCAGCATCCGCAACATCACAAATCACCGCAACCCCGCCGATCTCGGCGGCAACGGTTTCGGCAAGCTTGGCGTTGAGGTCGCACACCGCGACCCTGGCGCCCTGGCTGGCGAGCCGGCGCGCGGTGGCGGCGCCCAGTCCCGATGCGCCGCCGGTAACGATCGCGGCCTGATCCTTCAACTGCATGGCTTCCTCCCGAAACGATGGTCCTGTTCTTGTTGGCTCGTCGCTTTTCTGAGCATGATCTTTTCGGAAAACCGGTTCCCACTTTTCCGGATCATGCTCTAAGCCGTTATCACGTCTGCGGCCGGCGTTGGCGAATAAAGCGCATCGATCAGCTGGCTGCGATGATCGAGCACCGCGCGCTGGTTGATCGAACCCTTGTCGGTGACTTCGCCGCGATCGATCGATAGCGGCGCATCGAGAAGAAGCGCGCGGGTAATCCGCGTCGATGACCCGGTCGAGGCCGCCAGAAATTCCGCAAATCGCTGGCGAAAGGCTTCGCGGATCAGGGCATCGCCCGCGACTGCCGCGATGTCGTCGAGCGGAAGCGTTGGATTGATCAGGCGGCAACCGTCGAGATCGAGCACGACCAGCACCGATACCTCGTCGCGGTTGATGCCTGATATCACGACATCGCGCACCAGCGGCGCGCAGGCGGCGATAAAGCGCGCGCGTAAGGGGCCGACGCTGACCCAGGTGCCACTTGCGAGTTTGAAATCCTCGGCAATGCGGCCATCGAAGTCGAAGCCGGCCGTAAGGTCGTCGGCAACCGCCGGCTTGATCGCGTCACCGAATTTGTAAAAGCCCTCCTCGTCGAAGGCGGCGGCGGTAAGTTCCGGCTGACGCCAATAACCCGGCGTGACATTGGGTCCCTTGGCGCGCACCTCGAGCTTGTCGTTGTTCGGAACGAGCTTGGCCTCATTGCCCAACACCGGAAGGCCAACGTGGCCGGAGCGGCTGGTCAACGGATTTGCCGACATGAAGAACGGCGCGGTCTCGGTGGCGCCGAGACCCGTGAGCATCGGCACGCGAAAGCCCGTCTCGCGACCTGCGAGTTCGTCGAGGCTGTCCCAGACGAACGGCGACATCGCCGCGCCCGAGAAGAACATCGCCTGCAACCGATAGAAGAATCTTTTTCGCAGCGCGGCATCGTCCCGCAAATAGGGCAGCAGCGATTCGTACCCCTTCGGCACGTTGAAATAGACCGTGGGTGATATCTCGCGAAGATTGCGCACGGTCTCCTCGATGCCGCCGGGCATCGGCTTGCCGGCGTCGAGATACATCGAGCCGCCGTTAAAGAGCGTCAGCCCGATATTGTGATTGCCGCCAAAGGTGTGATTCCATGGCAGCCAGTCGACGATCACCGGCGGCTCGTCCTTCAGGAACGCCATGGTCTCGCGGAGCATCACCTGATTGGCGCAGATCATCGCTTGGGTATTGATGACCGCCTTCGGATTGCCGGTCGAACCCGAGGTCAGCAGGAACTTCGCGATTCGTTCGGGGCCGATGGCCTGATGCGCCGCATCGAGGCCGCTATGCAGCGGGCTCGCCATCAAATCGGCAAGCCGGGTCACGTCGCGGCCGCGCAGCGCGCCAAAGGAGGCGGCGATCTCGGTGCCGGCTGGAACGTTGGCTTCAAGCGCATGGGCGAATTTATCTGCGTCGTCGGCGAAGACGAGGCCCGGCGTCAAAAGCCTGATCAGATAGGAAAGCTTGCCGTAATCCCTCGATACCAGCGAATAGGCTGGCGACACCGGGCAGAACGGAACGCCTGCATACAACGCGCCGAACGCGACTAGCGCGTGATCGATCGAGTTGCCGGAAAGGATGACGACCGGCCTGTCAGCCGAGAGATCGCGCGCGAGCAGGCTGGAAGCGATATGGCGGCTTGAGATCAACAGTTCCGCGTAAGTGATTTGCCGCCAGCCGCCGCCTTGGTCGCGCTCGGCCATGAAGATGCGGTTCGGCGTTGCCTTCGCCCAATGGTGCAGCCGGTCGGTCAACCGGACCGGATATTCGCCGAGCGGCTTTTTCGGTCTGAGATAAATGGTGCCGTCGCCGCGGCGCTCGATCGACACCTCGGGATCACCAAACGAAATCTGGCGCAGCGGATATTGCTTGCCGCCCGGCGCCGCCGGCTCGGCTTGGGTCGGCATGGGCATGTCGGGCTTGGTGCTCATCTCAAGTGGGCTTTACTTTGGCGGTCTTGCGGTCGAGGAAGGCACGAATCCGAAGCTTTGCCTCCTTGTCGCTCTGCGCCACGGTTGCCATCAGCGATTCCATCAGAAGGCCGGTCTGCGGATTGGCTTCCGCAATCATCGGCAGCGCCTGCAACACCGCGAAATTCGTCAGGGCCGCGTTGTCAGCGATTCTCGCGCCAAGCGCCATCGCCTTGGCCATGCCCTCACCTTCCCCAACAAGATATTGCGCAAAGCCATAAGCCGCGCCCTCGGTCGCCGAGTAGACCCGCCCGGTGAGCATCATGTCCGTCATCCGCGCCACGCCGATCAGCCGCGGCAGGCGCACCGATCCGCCGCCGCCGACAAAGATGCCGCGCTGGCCCTCGGGCAGCGCGAAATAGGCACTCGGCTCGGCGACGCGAATATGCGCGGCGCAGGCAAGCTCCAACCCGCCGCCGATCACCGCGCCGCGAAGTGCTGCGATCACCGGCACGCGGCTATATTGAATGCGGTCGAACACCCGATGCCACATCTGCGAGTGCCGCAAGCCTTCGGTCGCATCGTGCTCGGTCAGTTCGGACAGATCGAGACCGGAGGAGAAATGCTCGCCGATACCGTGGATCACCACGGCGCCGATGCCCTCGGAAAGATTCGAGAAGCAATCCCCAAGCGCGAGAATAATGCCGTCGTTCAGCGCGTTGCGCCTGGCCGGGCGGTTGAGCCCGACGCTCAACACCGCGCCGGTCTGCTCGATCTGGAGCAGCCCGGATTGACCGGTCCCGGCGGAGGCGGCGTTTCCCATGGGCGTTATTGGTTCCGTTACAGAATAGTTATGTTTTATAACCAATATCCGGAGAGTCAATAAGCAGCGTTCTTACCCTCCCCTGGAGGGACCCTCCAGGGGAGGGTCCCTCACAGCACCTGATGCACGTCGATCACGACGCGGTCGGCGTGGCGGGCGGCCGATCCAATGAACAGGCTTTCCATCAGCCATCGGTATTTTTCGGCGCCGGTTTCGAACCTCGGCACGGTACGGAAATAGATCAGCTTGGGATCGACCGCTTCGCCGCGGTTGAGCCTTTGCAGGAGTTCGAGCGGGCCGAAACGAATGCCCCGGTTCTCGACGCAGATCACCGCGCCGTCGTCGGTCTCAATTGCGTATTTCGCCTCTAGTTCGATCAGCTCGTTGGGCCGGACGATCTGAAAATCGGCACCGAACGGAAAGACCTTGCCGTTGACGTCCTTGCCCTTCACCTCGCCGCCGGTGATCGGCACGATCCGGCGCACGCCGGCGCCGATATCGCCGGCCGACGTCACGCGGCCGATATGAGCGGTGATGGTGAAAACGTATCTGGTTTGAAGTATCGGTTCCATGGACCACCCCAACCTTCTCGTTCACGGGATGAGGAATCTAGTGGGCCATCTGTTGCGGCAACCAGGTCGCCAGCAGCGGAAACGCAATCAGAATGACGAGGCGGACGATATCCGTCGCCACAAAAGGGATCACGCCCTTGAAGATCGTGGTGAAGGAAACGTCCTTGACGACGCTCTTGATCACGAAGACATTCATGCCGACCGGCGGGTGGATCAGGCCGAGTTCCACGGTCATCACGATGATCACGCCGAACCAGATCGGATCGAAGCCAAGAGAAGAGATCACTGGAAAAATGATCGGCACCGTCAGGATGATCATCGCCATCGCGTCCATCAGGCAGCCCAGCACCAGATACATCACCATGATGACGGCCAAGACGCCGTAACTGCCCAAGCCGAGCCCGGTGAGGAATTCCGTGACCTTTTGCGGGGTCTGCGTCACCGTGAGGAAATATCCGAAGATCAAGGCACCGATCAGCACCGTGAACACGGCGGCCGCCGTGCGGGTCGCCTGCAACAGCGAGGCAAGGATCTTGTCCTTGTCCAACCGCCCAGTGAATACACCGATCAGGAACGCGCCGGTGGCGCCGACGCCGCCGGCCTCGGTCGGGGTGAAGCGCGGCAGGAACGGCAGGCCGTAAAGCCCGCCGATGACGAAGACGAACAACAGCACCGGCGCCCAGATGTCCTTCAATCCGGCGAAGCGCTCGCGCCATGTCGTGTAGACCCCCTTGGGCAAGAAGCCCGGCCGGAAATAGCCGATCAACGCGATGGTGAGCATGTACATGGTCATCGCCAGCAGGCCGGGAATGATGCCGGCGATGAACAATTTGCCGATGTCCTGCTCGGTGATGATGCCGTAGACCGCCAGCACCGTCGAAGGCGGCAGCATGGCGCCCAGCGTGCCGCCGGCCGCGATCACGCCGGTGGCAAAGGATTGCGGATAGCCGAAGCGGCGCATTTCCGGATAGGCGACGGCCGAAAACGTCGCCGCCGTTGCCACCGACGAACCGCAGATCGCGGCAAATCCGCCGCAGGCGGCGACCGTGGCAATGCCCAAACCGCCGCGCAAATGCCCGACGAAGCCGTTGGCGGCACGGAACAGGTCGCGGCTCATGCCGGAATTGCTGACAAAAGTGCCCATCAGCAGGAACATCGGAATCACGCCGAAGGTGTAGTCGGTCACCGTGCGCATCGAGGTCTGGCCGACCAGTTTCAGCGCCGGCGAGCCGCCAACGAGGTAGCCAAAGCCCGAGACGCCGACCAGGCCCATCGCCATGCCGACCGGCACGCGCAGCAACATCAGGGCAAACAGCGCGACAAAGCCGAGGACGGCAACCGCATCGGTGCTCATGCCGCGCTCACTCCGTGGCCTTGAATTTGGGGTCGTGCATCTCTTCCGGATGAAAGACCAGGCGCCAGGTGCGGATCGCGATCAGAAGCACCGCCGAGACATCGCCCGCCCACGCCACCGCGAAGAACGGCCAGGTCGGCATGTGCATGTCGAAGGTCGTGACATTGTCGTTATAGGTGCCACGCACCTTGTCGAACAGCGTCCAGGTCTGCACCGACACCACGAACAACAGAACCAGCGTCGCAAACACGTCGATCAGGCGCTGATATTTCGGACCGACATTGCCCCAGACCAGATCGACGGTGATGTGGGTGCCGCGATAGCTGGTGGCGGCGATGCCCCAGAAGATCAGGATGCCGAGCAGCAGACGGCCGATATCGAATGAGTCGGGGATCGCATAATTGAAGAGATTGCGCAGCAGCACCGAAATGAAAATATTGGCGGCGACGATGCCGACAAATCCGGCGGCGATCCATTCGATCGTGTCGATGAAACGATCCATAGACGCGCGCTTCATTTCCGCTCCACACAACCGGGGAATCTTGAGGGGAGAGCACGGCAGCGATCGGGATTGCGCCGCCGTGCGACTATGCAGGGCGTTGTTACTGCGTCAAGGCGTTGTATTTGGCGAGCGCGGCGCGCAGTTCAGCCATCGCCGCGTCCGGATCGGTCCCGGCCTTCTTGACGCCATCGGCCCAGGTCTTGATCAGCGGTTCGGACGCCTTCTTCCACAACGCCGTCTGCTCCGGTGTCAGCTGGTAGACTACCTGACCGGGCTCCGCCTTGACCTTGTCGAGGCCGGCGTCTTCGAACTTGCCCCAGGGTTCGCCGACGCGGCCGGCGGCTTCCGTATTGCAGTTGTTGTCGATCGCCTTTTTCTGGCGGTCGGACATCTGATTGTACTTGTCCTTGTTGATGACGAAGGCAAAGGTCGGGACATAGAACGGCGCGTCCATTTGATATTTCGTCACCTTGTCGATACCGAACAAGACCAGTGAGCCCCACGGGAAAGTGACGGCGTCGGCGACGCCGCGCTCGATGATGTCGCGGACTTCCGGCGCCGAGGACTGCACGTTGGTGCCGCCGAGCAGTGTCACGAAATTCGCGATTGTGGCGTCGGCGGGGCGGATCTTCATGCCCCTGATGTCGTCAGGCACGACGATCTTTTTGGTGCGCGAATGGAGCGACGACGGCGCATGGATGAAGGCCAGGCAGAACTTGACGTCCTTCATCTCCTTCTCGGCGTATTTCCGGTACCAGGCATCGAGCGCCATCGAGCCGCCCTTGGCGTCCGACATCAGGAAGGGAAGCTCGCCGGCGCCGATGATCGGGAAGCGGCCGGGCTGATAGCCCGGGTTGATGTAGGTGACGTCGGCGATACCGTCGCGCGCCATGTCGTAGTGGTCGAAGGCCTTGCCGAGCTGCTGCGCCGGATAGACCTTGTATTTGATGGTGCCGCCGGAATCCTTCTCGACCGCGGCGCCCCAGTCCTCGAGCGCCTTTTGCAGCGGATGCGAAGCCGGCACCCAGTGCGACAATTTCAGTTCGAAACTCTTCTCCTGCCCGACCGCAGGCGACACGCTGGCGGCAAGCCACAGCGCCAGGAGCGTTTTCCTCATCGATCCGTCTCCCCTTCCGGCATCAGGGCTTCGATGGCCCTTTGCAGACATTGTTATATGATATAATTACCAGCGCAAGCATGCTTGGCCACGTCTGCGAGCGGCCGGGTTCAAGCGTATAACAATCAAGGGAGCAAGTATTGCGGACAAAAGTAGCAATCATTGGCGCGGGGCCGGCGGGATTGCTGCTGGGGCAACTGCTCCATGCTTGCGGAATCGACAACGTTATTCTCGAACGCAGGGACCGTGACTATGTGCTGGCGCGGATTCGCGCCGGCGTGCTCGAACAGGGCACGGTCGACCTCTTGGATCAGGTCGGTGTCGCGGCGCGGCTGCACCGCGAGAGCCTGGTGCACGACGGAATCGAGCTTGCCTTCGCCGGCAGCCGCCATCGCATCGACTTGAAAGGAGCCACCGGCAAGTCCGTCACCATCTATGGACAGACCGAGGTCACCCGCGACCTGATGGACGCCCGCGACCAGGCTGGACTTCTCACCGTTTACGCGGCCGACCACGTCAAGCCGCAGGCTTTCGACACCGATCATCCGCGCGTCAGCTACGCCAAGGACGGCGTCACGCTCGAGATCGAATGCGATTTCATCGCCGGCTGCGACGGCTCTCACGGCGTCAGCCGCGCGAGCGTCAATCCGTCGGCGATCGAGACATTCGAGCGGATCTATCCGTTCGGCTGGCTCGGAATTCTGTCGGAGACCCCGCCGGTCAGCCCGGAGCTGATCTATTCCAACCATGCGAGGGGATTTGCGCTTTGCACCATGCGCTCGATGCGCCGCAGCCGCTACTACGTGCAATGCAGCCTCGATGATCACATCGATCAATGGCCGGATCAGCGGTTCTGGGACGAACTGAAGCGCCGGCTGGATCAGGAGGCGGCGGAGAAACTCATCACCGGCCCCTCGATCGAAAAGAGCATCGCGCCGTTGCGCAGTTTCGTCGCCGAGCCGATGCGGTTCGGGCGGATGTTTCTGGCCGGCGACGCCGCCCATATCGTGCCGCCGACCGGCGCCAAGGGGCTGAACCTCGCCGCCAGCGACGTGCATTACCTTTCGCAGGCCCTGCAGGAATTCTACGACGAGAAATCCTCCGCCGGGATCGACGCCTACTCCGGGAAGGCGCTGTCGCGGGTTTGGAAAGCGGTTCGCTTCTCGTGGTGGATGACCGCGATGATGCACCGCTTTCCGGACACCGAAGGCTTTGGCGCGAAAATCCAGTTGGCCGAGCTGAACTATCTCGTCAACTCGAAGGCGGCGTCGGCGTCGCTTTCGGAGAATTACGTCGGTCTGCCGTATTAGGGCGCGAAGGCTGGTTCAGTTTCCGCAGGATGTCAGATCGCACCCTCTCGGCAAAATAGAGCAATGGAATCGCTGCAAAGGTGAGACAAAGCAGTGTGCCGGCAAATAGAAAAGCTTGCCCATCCGTCGTCATGAGCTTCTCCCTAATTTGCTTTGTTCGTTCAGGCGCCGGCGTATTTTGCGGGATTGCCGGCAAGGATCGAGTTTATCCCGTCCGACCCGAGGCCCATTGATTTGGAACAATATTGCAATGCGAAAGGTTCGCTGTTGCGCCGCTCCTCCGGTTCAGCGGAACTTCCCAAGCGCTTGGCATGTAGGCAAGGTGTCAATAAGCTACGTCGCGCATGTTCGATCGAGGCACGTCGGGTACCGACCAAAAAATGCCGGCGGCCAAGAAGGATACCCGACTTTAGTCGAAGGACGGCGTTGATACAAGTCAACGAAATCTCGTCGTCCATCCGCATATTGAATTTTTCGTTCAAGATTAAGCGCAGCGTTGCGACAACATAACTTAGTCAACCGGGGGGCAACATGACGTTTGAAATCCCAGGGATTCCGCGGCTTGGAATAAGCTTCTCCGCTCACACAGGAGGTAACCATGGCTGAGCGCATTCCAGCAAACTTCCGACGCGTCATTACCGCCGCGGCGGGAGGAAACGTTATCGAATGGTATGATTTCTATATTTTCGGGAGCCTGGCCACCATCCTGTCGGTCAAATTCTTCGATAAGAGCCACCCCGTCGCCGCCCTGCTCAGCACGATCGCGCTGTTTACCGCAGGCTTCCTGGTCCGGCCGTTAGGAGCATTTGTGTTCGGCTGGCTCGGCGACGTGGTCGGCCGCAAATATACCTTCATCCTGACGCTGGTCGGCATGGCGATCGGCACCGGGGCGATCGGGTTGATTCCGACCATCGATCAGATCGGCCTGAGCGCCGCGTTCATCCTGTTCGGTTTACGGATGGTCCAGGGTCTTTGCCTGGGCGGCTCATACGGCGGCGCCATCACCTATGTCGCCGAGCATGTGCCGGAAGACCGCCGCGGTTACTATACCGGCTGGTTGCAAACCTCGCCGACGCTTGGAATCGTGCTGTCGCTCATCGTGATCATCGCGACCCGCGGCTACTTTGGCGAAGCCGTGTTCAATGACTGGGCATGGCGGATTCCGTTCTTGTTCTCCTTCCTGCTGGTGTTCGTCACCATGTACATGCGGGCCAACTTCGAGGAGTCGCCGGTCTACGCGGAGATCAAGGCCAAGGGGCACACCAGCAAAAATCCCTGGCGCGAGGCCTTCCTCAATCCCCAAAACCTCAAATACGTGGTGATCGCCACCATCGTGGTGTTGGGCGAGGGCGTGGTCTGGTACTCAAGCCAGTTCTGGGCACTGTTCTATCTGCAGACGGTTTCCAAGGTGGACACGCTCAGCAGTTCCTTCATCGTAGGAATCGGGCTGGTCATCGGGACCCCGACACTCATCCTGTTCGGCTGGCTGTCCGACATCATCGGCCGCAAGCCGGTGATCCTGGGCGGATTCTTTCTGGCGGCGGTTACCTATTATCCGCTGTATGCGTGGCTTGGGGCAGTCACGCAGCCGGGCCATATCAACTACCCGATTGCGATTTTGATTGTCGCCATCCTGGTCGCCTATGTCGGGATGGTCTACGGGCCGATCGGCGCGTTCCTCGCTGAGTTTTTCCCCAGCAGGATCCGCTACACGTCGGTATCCATGCCCTACATGATCGGCAACGGCTGGGGCGGCGGGTTGGTGCCATTCATCACGACGGCGGCCTATACGGCGACGGGTAGTCTGGCCTATGCGCTGATCTATCCGATCGCAGTCCCTGCGGTGTGCCTGGTGCTCTCGCTGTTCCTGATGCCCGAGACCCGCAAGATGAGCATCTGGGATGATGATGAAAAGGCGCTCGCGAAAGGCTAGTGGTCCGATTCTAACATTCGCATCCCGTTTCGGCAGGCATTTTTGCGAATGTTAGAATCAAAGGACCACCAATGCGGGGCCCGCCGGCCCCGCATTTTCTTGTCGCCGATCAAACCCAGCGTCGGCAGGGTCAATTTGGTCTGATCCAGCATCTCCGCCGCAACGGTCGGAAAATCCTGTTTTAAACTTTGTAAGCGGTGCAATTGGCGTCGCGGTCGCGTTCAATGACATCATCCGCCAAGAACAGAAACGCTTCCGATGACCGCTTCCGATATCCCCGAAGGCTTCGAGCGCCAAACCCGGCGTAGCCCCCTCACCGATCCCTGGGAGCCGATCTATTCGAAGCAAACGCCGGACGCGATCATCCTGGGACTTCGGCTGGCCACGCCGCATACCAATGCGCGCGGCTTCGCCCATGGCGGATTGATCGCGGCGCTGACCGATAAGGCCATGGGACATAGCTGCGGACACAAGATGGGCGGCGCCTATTCGCTCGTGACCGTCAGCATGTCGATCGATTTCATCAGCAGCGCTCAGATCGGACAGTGGCTGACGGTCGAACCCAATGTAATCAAGACCGGCGGCACCCTTTGCTTCGCGCAATGCCTGGTAACCGCCGACGGCGTGCCGATCGCGCGGGCAAACGGGACGTTTCGGGTGGTGAAGGAGCAGGACGGTGTCGTTCCGGGGCGCGGGTGAAACGAGCGAACCCGGAACCTCGAGATTCCCCGATGCGCAATTGCGCATCTGAGGTCTGGTGCTGGCGCACCATCCCGGAATGACAACCTTACCCAAAATGCCAGTCGCTGATCTCGACCACGAGATCGATGAAGGTGCGTACCTTCGCCGACAACAGCCGCGACGTCGGATAGACGATGTGGATCGGCAGGGCCGGCTGCTCGAACTTCGCCAACACGATCTTCAGCCGGCCGCGCTTGATCGCATCCGCCGCCTGGTAGGCGAGCACGCGCGTCAAGCCGCCACCCTGCTCAGCGTATTGAATGGCGGCATCGGCGCTGTTGGTGGTCAGCCGTGGCGCCGGCACGATGCGAACCTCGCGGCCATCCCTGACAAAACGCCAATCGGGCGACGCGCTCATGGCGCCGAACTGAATGGTGTTGTGCGTGGCGATGGCCTCTGGCGCCCTCGGCTCGCCATGCGCTTTGAGATAACGGTGCGAGGCGACAACGATGCGCCGCATCTCGCCGACATGGCGCGCCACCAGGCTTGAATCGGCGAGGTGGCCGATCCTCACCGCGAGGTCGACACCCTCTTCCACTAGGTTGATCATGAGATCCGACAGCCGCAGATCGCCTGATACTTCCGGGTAGCGCTTCAGATATTCCGACATGATCGGACTGGCATGCAGGCGCCCAAATCCGACCGGCGCCGACACCACCAGCCGTCCGCGCGGCAGCCAACGTTCGCCCTCGGCGGCGCCTTCGGCTTCATCGACGTCGGCGAGAATCTGTCGGGCACGCTCCAGATAGCGCGCGCCGGCATCGGTCAGCGCTACCGACCGCGTGGTCCGCTGCAACAGCCGCGCGCCGAGACGATCCTCCAGCGCGGCGATCAGACGCGTCACTCCCGACGGTGAAAGCCCGAGTTTGCGCGCCGCGGGCGCAAAACCCTGGAGGTCCGCCACCGCGACAAAGGCCTGCATGGCATCGATGCGATCCATGGCATTATTTCATATATTGCAATTATGAAGTGTCAATCGGGATAATTGTCCCGCAATGGCATAAAGATCATATTGGGGGCATTCCAGACAACCCAAAGGAACGTCGATGCCCCGCATCCTAACCCCTGCCTCGATCGAAACTTCGCCCGCCGCAGCCCGGCCTTTGCTTCAGGCCGTCGAAAAGCAGCTCGGCGTGGTGCCGAACCTGTTTCGCCTGGTCGGCACCAGTCCCGCCGCGCTCGAGGGATTTCTCGGGCTGAGCGGCGCGCTGGCAAAAGGCCAGCTTGACGCCGCGACCCGCGGGCGCATCGCGCTTGCCGTCGCCCAGAACAACGGTTGCGACTATTGCCTGTCGGCGCATACCTATCTCGGCAAGAATCTCGTCAAGCTGTCGGATGCCGAGATGGCCGCCAACCGCGATGGTGGCTCGACCGACCCGAAAGCCGCCGCGGCGGTTCGCTTCGCCACCAAAATTGTGGAGACGCGCGGACACGTCTCGGATGCCGACCTCAAAGCCGTCAAGGACGCCGGCTACAGCGACGCGCAGATCATCGAGATCGTGCTGCACGTCGCGCTGAACACGCTGACCAACTATGTCAACGTGGTTACGAAAACCGAGATCGACTTTCCGGTTGTCACCGCCAAGGCCGCATGATGATGATGGGTGGCGCACCCGCCTTGCGCGGGTGCGCCGGATCTGCTGCCACGAGCCAAGCTCGAAGGAGCTTCGATGTCAGACGCTCAAACCTATTCCAGCGATGTCGCGTTCACCCCGGCCGTGAAGGCGATCCAGACCCGCAAGGGATCACGCGCGGCCTATGCCCATGTCGAGGCGCGCGGCGGCTGGCGCACCGAGATCGACGAGGACCTTGCCGCGTTTCTCGGCGAGGCAAACAGCCTGTATTTCGCGACCGCCTCGGCCGACGGCCAACCCTATATCCAGCATCGCGGCGGGCCCAAGGGCTTCGTCAAAGTGCTGGACAAGAACACGCTGGCGTTCGCCGATTACAGGGGTAACCGGCAATACATCACGCAAGGCAATCTCTCCGAGAACCCAAAGGCCTACATCTTCGTGATGGATTATGTCCATCGCCGCCGCGTCAAGGTCTGGGGCGAGGCGCGCGTGGTGGATGACGATAAAGCGCTGCTGCAATCGCTGATGCCGCAAGGCTACAAAGCGCGCTCCGAGCAGGTGATCCTGTTCCGGGTTTCCGCCTGGGATACCAACTGCGCGCAACATATTCCGCAGAAATTCGATTCCGCCGATGTGGCCGCTGCGATCTCCTCGCGCGAGGCCCGCATCGCGGAACTGGAGGCGGAGCTGGCCGCGTTGAAGGCCAGTCCGCCTCCTTCTATTCAGGCGGCCTGTTGCAGGGGCGACCAGGCGAAGTCCGGATAGTATTGCCGCATCATGCGGTCGACATAGGCCGTGAGGTTTACGAATTGCTCGGTTCGCTGGCGTAGCGGCGAGGCGAAGAACGGCGTGAGGATCCCGGCCAGCACACCGAACGCGGTGGCATCGGTGCCGCATGGCGCCTCGCCCATCAAGTACGGCTTGTCGCCGAGCTGGACCGAGAGCGCGAACAAGGAACGAACCGCAAGATCGACGTCCTCGTCCGGGGCATGACGCCCGAGACCGCTCAACAGGTAATTCTCGGCAACACGAAACTGCGCGTCCTCACGAAGTTTTTCACGCAAATGCTCCGGCGCTGCATCGAAGAAATGCGCCGGCCCCTTGGCGAAATTTTCCGGATCGACCCAACGCGCGCCGACCACGGCCCAATAAAGGTGGTGCTCGATCATTCGCTCGAACGCCCATGCCTGGGCGCGTGCCTGCAAACTGATCGGGGCATCGAAATCGAAGCCATATTTGCCTTCGATATGCGCGCGGATGAAGGTGGAATCGGCGATGGTCTCGGCATCGTCATCGATGTAGGGCAGTTGACCCTTGGGAGAGGCGGTGGGCCTTGCCTTTTCCTTGCGATAGGAAAGGCCCGCCATTTTCAGCTGGAGTTCGGTCTTGGTGACAAAAGGGCTGATTTCCGGCAGGCCAAATCCGGCGCCAAAGCCATAAAGGGTGATCATCGGAGCGCTCCCGATTTCCTGAGCAGGCGCTTCAGGCTAGCCACCCCCTGCTGCCACCGTGGTGTCAGCAGCGGCGACATCGTCGCCCAAAGGTCGAGGCTATAGAGAATGATCATGGACAAAATCCTCTTCGTTGGAATGTTGTCCCGGTATACTCGCCAGCTGCTGCCAACATGCTGTCAGCGTCGGCGGGGCCGCAGCCTGAAAAGAGATGACCCATGAGACGCGCCGACCGTCTGTTCCAGATCATTCAGGTGCTCCGCCGTACCGGAAAGCCGCTCACCGCGGACGCCATCGCCGCCGAGCTCGAAACCTCGAAGCGGACGATCTACCGCGACATCGCAACGCTGATCGAACAGCGCGTGCCGGTCCGGGGCGAGGCCGGCATGGGCTATATTCTGGAAAAGGGATTTGACCTGCCGCCCTTGATGCTCACCCCCGATGAGATCGAAGCCGCCGTGCTCGGCGCGCAATGGGTCGCCGGCCATGCCGACGCCGTCCTGTCTCGCGCCGCCCAGGATCTCATCGCGAAAATCGCCGACACCGTGCCCGAGCGCTTGCGGCCTTTCGTGCTGGAGCCCGCCAGTCGCGCCCGCCCAGGCTGGCGCAAGGAGCCGGACCGCATCGACATGGCGCGGACGCGGACCCAGATTCACGAGGGGAGGAAAATCACGCTGCGCTACCGCGACGAACAGGGCCGCGACAGCGAGCGCACGATCTGGCCGATCGCGGTCGGCTATTTCGAGGCGGTGCGGCTATTGGCGGCATGGTGCGAGCTGCGCCGGGATTTTCGCAGCTTCCGCACCGACCGTGTCGTCGAGGCCGTCTATCTCGACGAGAAATATCCAGAGCGGCGCGACCTGCTGCGGGCGAAGTGGCGAAGAAGCGTGGTTTGGGAACATCCGAGCGATATCTGACACGCAAGCCGCTAGATCATGATGCGATTAAGTTGAATCGCATCATAATCTCATCTCTTTGTTTGTGCATGATCTCCGCGCAAACGCTTCGCGTTTGTCGCGAGGGAAAACCGGTTCCCACTTTACCGGATCATGCTCTAGCAACTGGCCGCCCGCGCCGTTCCGCGCTAAACCTTCATGCATGTCAACAACCGACCCAGCCGTCACGCTCGAAAGCCCCTGCCAGGCGTGCGGCGCCTGCTGCGCATATTCGCAAAACTGGCCGCGCTTTACGACCGAGGACGACGCCGCGCTCGATCTCATTCCGGCAAACTTCGTCAACCAACGACAATCGGGAATGCGCTGCGACGGCGAGCGTTGTTCGGCGCTGTCGGGCCAGATCGGAGTTGCGACCGCGTGCGTGATTTACGCCGTTCGCCCCGAAGTGTGCCGCACCTGCATGCCCGGCGACGTCGAATGCGGCATGGCGCGGCGGCGGCATGGGCTAAAGCCGCTGAGTTTTCGGGATCCGTAGGGTGGGCAAAGGCGCATCTGCGCCATGCCCACCATAACGATTGCGTTGATGTGCGATGGTGGGCTCGCTTCGCTTAGCCCACCCTACGTGTCCTGCGTTCGCAGGAACGACCGTGAGAGGTTACGCCGTTACCGCTTTGGCGAATTCGGCGAAATCCTCGTCAAGCTCGTCCTCGATCGGAGCGAAGGTGGAGAGCGGCTTGGTGGACAGCGTGATCGGCTTGCGGTTGCCACTGGACGATGACGGCATGGCAGCCGGTTCGCGAGACAACGCGTAAAGCGTGGAGCCGACCCGCCCGCCGAACTCGACCAATTCCTGTTCGCTGCAGCTTGCGGCAATCGCCAGCGACAGCGAATAAAGGTGGCTTCGGCGATAACAAAACAGCGCCAGCATCGCCCGGACATCGGAAGACACACTCGCCACCAGTTGAGGCAGACCGTTTTCGTTGGCGCGGTACATCTCGCCGAGCAACTCATCCCGGACCGGGCAGAAATCGTTGTCGAAGGCGTCGCGGCTTGAAAACATTTGCATATCCCCCGGTACGCAGGATGCAATGCAACTCTCTAACGAAAGGTTAACCACGGTGGCCGGTAATGCTGCGGACCGCTTGAACGAAATAGCCTGTTCGGGCAGCGCGCGCCGCGATTCGATCGACTCTAAAGCGCGTTGGCCTTCATCCAATCGGCGACCGCCCGTCCGATCGCGGGGCCGGAATCTTCCTGAATGAAATGCGATCCGGGGACGGTGACCTCGGTCTGGTTTTTCCAGATCCGGCAAAAATCCCTGGGCGCGCCGATCAAAATGGCCCCGGGCTCGGCGTTGACGAACAGTTTTGGCATATCGTTCTGCGCCATCCATTGCGAATAGTCGGATACGATTTTCACCACTTCGGCGGGCTCGCCGAGAATCGGGATCTGCCGCGGCCAGGTCAGCGTCGGCCAGCGATCCTCGCGCGCGAGATTAGGCTTTCGGTATTCCGTCATCTCGGCCTCGGACAGTTTCCGCAGCACCGAGCCGGGCAGAACCCGCTCGACGAACATGTTGCGGTCGAGGATCATCGCCTCGCCCTTGTCGGAGCGAAAGCCCTGGAAGATCGGCGTACCCGAGGCGCTCCATTCGTTCCACGAGGCGATCGGGCGCACGATGCCTTCCATATAGGCGATGCCGCGGACGCGGCCGCGGTGATGATTGGCCCAGTCGAACCCGAGCGCCGAGCCCCAGTCGTGCACCACGAACACGATGGATTCCGAGCCCCCGATGACGGCGTCGATGAAGGCTTCGAGAAACCTGCGGTGGGTGGTGAAGCGGTAGGTGTCCGGGCCGGGATCAGGCAATTTGGCGGAATCGCCCATGCCGATCAGATCCGGCGCGATCAGCCGGCCCCGTCCCGCAAGTTCGGGAATGACATCGCGCCAGAGATAGGACGAGGTCGGATTGCCGTGCAGGAACAGCACGGGGCTGCCCTCGCCGCGCTGGTGGTAGGCGATGCGGGCGCCGAGCACATCGACGGACTTTTTCGCGAGCGGTTGTTCTGTCAAATGGAAAATCCTCGATCATTGGTCGCGGTAGTCAACCATGCCGCGCGATGGCGGTTCTCCGATGTCATCATCCGCGAAAGCGGATGATCCAGTATTCTGCAAGTTCTGAGTTTTGGCACTGCCGACGCCAGACCGTTGACGGGGCATGACGACATGGAGCTATTCTTGATTCCAGCCCGATCAACCGTTCGCCGCCATGAAAACCGACAGACCAAAGCCGGTCAGGTGATGCAGCGCCTGGTCGACCCCGATCAGCGTCCAGAACCAGGGATGGTGAAGATCTTGCGTCACGCCAAATCGCGAGGCACAAAATCCCTTGGCGCGGTCGACCGTGATGTGAATGGCAAAATCGATCAGGGCGACAAACCAGAACTGCGGCGCGACGATCAGGATCAAGATCATGGCGACCGCGAGGTGCACAAGGCAATGGGCCAGCAGCGGCAATGCCCATCCGGTCCTTTGGTCCTTGCCGATGGCCATCCAGGAATTCTGCAGGACAAAATCGGCGATGATATGCTTGAAGGTAAGCAAAAGCATCCAGCCGATCAGCGCACCGACCGGAACCGACGCGGACATAGGGGGAAACGACAAGCTGACGCCTCGCTAGACTGAAGGTACACGAAAAAGGACTGGAGGCGTTCAGCGCAACTCTTCTTGACCCGGGCAATTGGCCCGGTACCGGTCTTTTATGGCATCTCCCGGCCCGGAATGCACCTCTGCGGAACTCGAAAATCCCCAACTACGGCCAGCGGCGATACGCCACGGCTTGAACCGGGCCGTGCCGTCAAGGTTACCAAAGCGCCTGATTTGCAATTCCCCTGGGGGCGGATATCATCGGCGCGCGGGAAGATTATCGTTCTTTTTTAGATATTTACGATCTTGTTCAGGCGACCCGCTGCGCCGCGTCGCGGCGAAAAGGCCGAGGTCGCGGGGTTGCGACATGAGTACCGAAGTCCCAGCGCCAGCTCCGGACAAGCCGCCACCACGCCCGCGGCTGCTCACCAGCAACCGCGGCCAAATGCTGTTGTTTGCGGTGTTGACATTGCTTCTGACGGTCGCAACCGTTTGGGGCGGCCGCATCTGGCTGAGGAATTCCGAAACGCTGGTCTTCGCCGTCGGCGAGGCCAACGGGCCCGAGGCGCGGTTCGCCGCCAAGCTTGCCGCCGTACTCAAGAACACTTCTTCGCGATTGCATCTCAAGATCGTGCCTAACGCGGACAACACCAGGGCGCTGGCGTTGTTCGATCGCAAGCTGGCTGACCTCGCCGTGCTGCGCACCGACGCCAAAATTCCGCCCCGCGCCCGCGCGCTGGCGATCCTGGAACATGACCTGGTGATGTTGATCAGTCCGGGAGACAAGAAGATCAAATCGCTCGCGGAGCTGAAGAAAAAGAAAATCGCGGTTCTCACGACCGGCAATACCAACCTCGCATTCGTCCGCGACGTTCTCGAAATCCCCGATAGTTCCGAGGCCAATTCGCGGCTGCAATTGGCGCAGCCGAATTCAGCGATCGACAAGCTGTTCGGCTCCGGCTTTGGCGCCGTGGTCGCCCTTGGTCACGCCTCCGCCATCGTCAAGGACAAGAGCTTCGAACAATCCGCCAAGCGCGCCCCGTTCAGCGTGAACGCCATCGACGAGTCGGCGGCGCTGATCCGGCGGCATCCTGGCATTTCCGAGGAAACCCTGGCCACGGGCATGCTGTCGTCCACCCCCCAGATTCCCGATGACGATCTGGATAGCGTCGGGCCGCAATGGCTTTTGGTCGCCCAATCCAAGATGTCGTCGGCATCGGCGGGCGAGCTTGCGCGCACCATCTACGAGAACAAGGCGGAGCTCGCGCTGGACGACGGCTTCGCCTCCAAGATTGAACCGGCCGACGTCGACAAGACCGCCTTCATCGTCGCCCATCAGGGCGTGGCCGAATATATCAACGACACCGCCAAGTCGTTCCTGGAGCGCTATAGTGATCTCTTCTATCTCGGCGCGGGCGCGCTCAGCGTCATCGGCTCGATCTTTGTCGGGCTCTACACCAAGGTGACGCGGGTTGCTCCGGAGAAGGCCAGCGAACTGGCTACCGCCATTCTCGACATCGGCGAGCGGATCGCGCATGCCAACACGATGGAGGCGCTCGACACTCTGCAAAACGAGCTTGAAAGTATCCTTCGAGGCGCAGTGATCGGACTGCGCGACGGCACCATTTCCAGCGACGGGCTCGACACCTTCAGGCTCGGATATGAATTCGTGCGCGACGAGATCGGCATGCGGCGCGAGGGCCTGAAGCGACAGGCCGGCCATGACGATAATGTCGTGATCGTCAAAACGGCGCAAAGCGCGTAAGCGCGTTCAGGTTGTGGTGCTCGCGCGGCTGGCGAGCGAGCCCATTCACCGCGCTGCGGTATCGCGACTGCCTGCGCCCGGGGCCGATCGGATCGCCCAGCCGGATTCCGAGCCCCGGCGATAACGCTGTTTTCCGCAGCTCGTTGACGGCCTCCCCCCGCCCGGGCACTTTGTCGGACCCCGTCATGCCAAACGGCCGGCTCAGGCCTATTCCAACGACAGGCGCCCGCGTCCCGATGTCCAAGCCGCTTGTTTTCCCCCTCCTTGCGCAATTTGTGGCCGCGACCACCGGCCTCAACATGACCAAGCCGGCCTATGTCGCCGTCGCCTGCGGCCTTGCCATGATTGTCGTGCTCACGGTCGATCCGGCCTACGAGGCGGCCCATCACAGCGTGGACGTCGTGCTTTGGGCGTGCCTGGCTTTCTTTATCTTCGAATGGGTGGTCAGGCTTCGCCATGCCTTTCAGACGGAACGCCGATGGGGTTACGTCATCTCCGTTCAGGGGCTGGTGGACGCCGTCGCCGCCGCCGCCGTGCCGCTCGCCATGATCCTTGGCATGCCGCCAAAATCCGCGTGGCTGCTTGGCGCGTGCTGGATGCTCAAGGTGGTGCCGGGAATTCCGGGCTTGCGGCAGTTGCGCCGGGTGCTGGTGCTGGAATCCGGGCCGCTCCTCAGCGTGCTGGTGATCTTCCTGATGGTGCTGTTCATCGCCTCGGTCGCGGAATATTTCCTGGAGCGCGAAGTACAGCCGGCCGGCTTCGGCAGCGTACCCTCGGCATTGTGGTGGGCGGTGGCGACCCTGACCACCACCGGGTATGGCGACGTGGTGCCGATTACCCCGCTCGGCCGGCTGGTTGCGGCGGTCGTCATGATTTGCGGCCTGGGCGTATTCGGGCTCTGGGCCGGTATCCTCGCCACCGGCTTTGCGGCGGAAACCCGCCGCGACAATTTTCTGAAGACCTGGGAATCGGTGAGCAAAGTGCCATTCTTCGCCGACCTCGGACCGGCGGCGATTGCCGACGTCACCGGCATGCTGCGCACCATGGACTTGCCGGCGCGTACCACCATCATCCGCAAGGGTCAGGTCGGCGACTGCATGTATTTCATCGCCGACGGCGAGGTCGAGGTCGATTTGCCGGGCAAGAGGGTTGCGCTCGGGGACGGCGCGTTCTTCGGCGAAATGGCGTTGCTCGGCAACAATCTGCGCTCGGCCAACATCACCACGACGCGGGTTTCGAAGCTATTGGTGCTCGATCTCGTGGATTTTCGCTTGCTGATGGCGCGGCATCCCGATCTCGCCGAGACGATCGATGCCGAAGCCAAACGGCGCGTCCAGGAAAACAGATAGCGCATGATCTGGAAAAGTGGGAACCGGTTTTCCGAAACAGACCATGCTCAAACAACAAGCGGAGAGACTCATGCCGGAAGCCACGGCAAGCCCGCCGGTGCTCGAACGCAACGGCGCGCGCGTCACCATTCGCCTTAACCGGCCGAAGCATCTGAACCGCCTGCTGGCCGGCGATCTCGATGTCCTGCTCGGACTGTTCGACCGGATCGAGGCCGATCCCGCGATCCGGGTTCTGGTCCTTACCGGCACTGGCCGCGCCTTCAGCGCCGGCTATGATCTCAACTCGGTCGCCGAGCGCGCCGTCAGCGCCGTTGAAGAAAAAAGCGCGGGATCGGCGTTTGAAGCCGTCGTCAACCGGTTGGAGGATATCGGCGTTCCCACCATCTGCCGGCTCAATGGCGGTGTCTATGGCGGCTCGACCGATCTGGCACTGGCTTGCGATTTCCGCATCGGCGTCGACACTTGCGAAATGTTCATGCCGGCGGCGCGCCTCGGCTTGCACTATTACAAAAGCGGGATCGCGCGTTATGTGGCCCGCCTCGGCGTCGACAACGCCAAAAAACTGTTCCTGACCGCCGAGAAGATCGGCGCGGCGGAAATGCTGCGGATCGGTTATCTCACGGCGGTGGTGCCGGCCGAGGCGCTTGACGAAGAGGTCGACCGGCTTGCCACCGTTCTCGCCGGCAACGCGCCGGTCGCGATGCGTGGCATGAAACGCACCATCAACGAATTCGCGCGCGGCAAGCTCGACGAAGCAGCCGCCGATCGCCGCCATCGCGAAAGCATGCACGGCGAGGAGATCAAGGAAGGCATCAGGGCGTTCTCGGAAAAACGCCCGCCGAAATTTTGATGTGTGTGCCCGGTTCCCCGGATGCAGCGCAGCGCGCTCTTGCGGTGCGCGACTGATCCGGGGTCCATATCACATCAGGTCCCGGTCTTCTTGGGTCCCGGCTCTGCGGAGCAGCGCGAAGAGCGCTGCGCCAGCGTCCGGGACACGAAATTCGGGCTGCGATCTTCGGGTCGACTATTCATTCACAAACACCGCAGCATCTGAAACGCCGGCCCGCGACGTCCGGTAGCTGTTGATCTTGTGCCCGTGGTCCGCAAAGCCGAACGATATCCCGCAAACCACGCGCCGGTCATCGCCAAGCCCAAAATGGCGGCGGATCAAACCGGACTGACGCGCGAGCGCCGCCTGCGCGATGCTGCCAAGGCCGAGCGCCTGCGCCGCCAGCATGAAATTACCGACATAGGCCCCGCAGTCGATCGCGCCATAAATGCCGAGCGCTTCGTCGGTGTGGATGATGGCGACATGCGGGGCGGCGAAGAAGTTGTAATTCTCGAGCGCCTGCTTCGCATAGGCCACCTTGTCGCCGCGCGGAATGCCGAGCGTATTGTAGAGCTGGAAGCCGCTTTCCCGGCGGCGCTGCAGATAGACGCCGCGATATTCCCGCGGGAACGAAAAGTCGCCATCTTGCGGTGCGCCCGAACTGACCGCGGCGTAGATTTCCTTGCGGAAGCGCTCTTTCGCTTCGCCGCTTGCAATCACGACCTGCCACGGCTGGCTGTTGCACCAGGACGCGGTGCGCTGCGCCGTCCGCAAGATCCGCTCGATGGTCGGACGCGGCACTGGGTCGGGCTTGAACGCGCGGCAGGAATAGCGTTCGGCGAGCAGCGCTTCGAGCACCTCGATCGGTGCCTGTTTGGTCTTGCTGTCCATTGCGTCATCGCCTCTGCTGGAGCCGTGTCCCGGACGCGGTGCAGCGTCCTTCACGCTGCTCCGCAGAGCCGGGACGACTCACGCTTTGAGTATATCCATATGGGCCCCGGATCAGCAGCGCAACGCCATTGCGCGTCGAAGACGCGCGTAAACGCGCTTATGGCGCTGCGCAGTATCCGGGGAACGCTAGCGCCCCCTGGTCGGGATCTTGTTGAACGGCACATCCTTGTCGACGCGGATATCGCCGGGCAGTCCCAGCACGCGTTCGGCGATGATGTTGCGGAGGATCTCGTCGGTGCCGCCCGCGATACGCGTCGATGGCGACGACATCAGCAACGCCTGGAACTGACCGGCCGCCTCGGCGGCTTCAGGGTCGCTCAGCATGCCGCTTGTGCCTTGCAGATCCATCGCGTACATCGCGATATCCTGCAACATCGATCCCGCGACCAGCTTGCCGATCGAGTTTTCCGGTCCCGGCCGCTCTCCTTTGGAAAGCGCCGAGATCGCCCGGTAGCTGGTGTATTTCAGGCCGCTGTTCTTCACCGCCCAGTTGGCGAGTTTCGAGCGCGTGGCGCGATTGTCGATGGCAAGCCCGTCCTCGGTCATCAGGTTGCAGCAGAAATCGAACAATTCGGCGAATCCGGTCGCGAGCCTCGCCCCGATCGTCATTCGCTCGTTCATCAGCGTGGTCAGCGATACGTTCCAGCCGTCGCCGACCGCGCCAAGCCGCTGCTGGTCCGAAACGCGCAGATTGGTGAAGAACACCTCGTTGAATTCCTGCATGCCGTTGGCCTGCTTGATCGGCCTGACCTCGACGCCGGCGCTCTTCATGTCGATAAAGAACATGGTCAGGCCCTTGTGCTTGGGCACGGTGGGGTTGGTGCGGGTGATGAGGATGCCGTAGTCGGAGTAATGCGCGCCGGAAGTCCATATCTTCTGGCCGTTGATGATCCAGTGCTCGCCGTCGGCTTCCGCGCGGGTGCGCAGGCCCGCGACGTCGGATCCGCCTGATGGTTCGGAGAACAATTGGCACCAGATTTCCTCGCCCGAGGCGATCTTCGGCAGATAGCGCCTTTTGTCGGCCTCGTCGGCATAGGCCATCAGTGTCGGTCCGCACATGCCCTCACCGATCTGGAACGGGCTCGTCAGCTTGAAGTAGACGCCCTCCTCCTGCTGCCAGATCACGCGTTCGACGGGGCTGGAGCCGCGCCCGCCATACTCCTTGGGCCAGTTCAGGCAGACCCAGCCGCCGTCGGACTTCTTTTTCTGCCAGGCTTTTGCCACCTCGACGATGTCATGCTTCTTCAATTGGATGCGGCCCAGCGAAGCCTTTGCAAGCTCCGCCTCGAATTCCCTGGGCGCGTTGGCCTCGATCCAGTTTCGCGCCTCGGCACGGAATGCCGCCTCCTGCGGGGTGTCGTCGAAATTCATTGGCGCACTGTCCTCATCTCTGGAGCGTTCCCCGGACGCTGCGCAGCGCCATAAGCGCGTTTACGCGCGTCTTCGACGCGCCATGGCGGTGCGCTGCAGAGCCGGGGCCCATTAAACGCGACACTAGGGTCCCGGCTCTGCGGAGCAGCGCGAAGAGCGCTGCACCGCGTCCGGGACACGTGACCTACCTTCCCCTGGTCGGTATCTTGTTGAACGGCACGTCCTTGTCGACCCGAATATCGCCGGGCAGCCCCAGCACGCGCTCGGCGATGATGTTGCGCATGATCTCGTCGGTGCCGCCTTCGACCCGGGTGCCGGGCGCGCGCAGCAGCATCGCCTGGAATTTGCCGGCGGCTTCCGCATCCTCCGGCCCGCTCAGCGTGCCCGCCGCCCCCTGCAGGTCCATGGCGAAGGCCGCAATATCCTGGATCATCGATCCGGCGACCAGCTTGCCGATCGAATTCTCAGGCCCCGGACGTTCGCCCTTCGACAGCGCCGAGATCGCGCGCATGCTGGTATATTTCAGCCCGCTGGCGCGCACCGCCCAATTGGCGAGTTTGGCGCGAACATTGCGGTCGTCAATGGCAAGCCCGCCCTCGAGCATCAGGTTGTTGCAGAACTCGAACAATTCCGGGAAGCCGGTCGCGACGCCGGCGCCGATCGACATGCGCTCGTTCATCAGCGTGGTCAGCGATACGTTCCAGCCGTCATTGACCGCGCCCAACCGTTGGTCGCCGGGAATTTTCACGTCGGTGAAATAGACTTCGTTGAAGTCGGACGCGCCATTGGCCTGCTTGATCGGCTTGATCTCCACGCCTGGGCTCTTGATGTCGAGGAAGAACATGGTGAGCCCCTTGTGCTTGGGCACGGTGGGGTCGGTGCGCGTCAAGAGGATGCCGTAATCGGAATAATGCGCCCCTGACGTCCAGATTTTCTGGCCGTTGATGATCCAGTCGGAGCCCTGCTTCTCGGCGCGGGTGCGCAGGCCCGCGACGTCGGATCCGCCGGCGGGTTCGGAGAATAATTGGCACCAGATGTTTTCGCCGAAGGCAAGCTTCGGTAAATAGCGCCGCTTCTGCTCTTCGCTGGCAAACGCCATCATGGTGGGGCCGCACATGCCGTGGCCGATGATGAACATGTAGCTGAGCTTGCCGAACGCTCCCTCCTCCTGCTGCCAGATCACGCGCTCGATCGGGGTTGCCCCCCGCCCACCATATTCCTTCGGCCAATGCAGGCAGGCCCAACCGGCTCGCGCCTTCTTCTTCTGCCAGGCTTTTGCCACTTCGAGAATGTTGGCGCCCTCGAGTTGGGTGCGACCGAGCGAGGATTTTTTCAATTCCTCCTCATATTGCTTCGGCGCGTTCGCCGCGATCCAGGCTTTCGCCTCGGCGCGGAACGCGGCCTCCTGCGGGGTGTCGTCGAAATTCATGGGCGCTACTTTCTCTCTCGATACGTTCCCCGGATGCAGCGCAGCGCTCCTGCGATGCGCCGCTGATCCGGGGTCCATCAAATTGTCCCCGTGAGTCCCGGCTCTGCGGAGCAGCGTTACCGCTGCACCGCGTCCGGGACACGAGCAACTAGGCCGCATTCCTTTGCCGCATCCGCTCGATCAGCGCGTCCTCCCAATAGGAAAGCGAGCCGAGCGACAGCGCCGTTGCGTTGGCGCGGCGGTAATACAGATGGCAGTCGAACTCCCAGGTGAACCCCATGCCGCCATGGACCTGGATGTTGTTCTTGGCGCAATGCTGGAACGCCTGCGTCGCGCTGATGCGCGCGGCCGCGGCGGCTTCCGGCAATTCCGAAGCGTTGGTCGAGAGCGCCCAGGCGCCGTAGTAGCAATTCGATCGCGCCAGCGTCGCCGAGACGTACATGTCGGCGAGCATGTGCTTCACCGCCTGGAATGAACCGATCGGCCGGCCAAAGGCGATACGGTCGAGCGCATAGTCGCGGCCCATTTCCAGCGCGCGGTCGGCGCCGCCGACCTGCTCGAAAGCGGTCAGGACCGCGGCGCGGTCGAGCACCCGTGAAACAATGCTCCAGCCTTCATTGGCCGCGCCCAGCGGCTCCGCCCTGCAATCCTTGAACGTGAGTTCGGCCTGGCCGCGGGATGGATCGACATTGGTCAGAGCTTTGGCTTCAACGCCGCCCGCCTTCATGTCGACCACAAACAGCGCGATGTCGCTGTCGCGCCCGGTTGAAGCCATGCGGGCGGCGACGATGACGAAGTCGGCGATTGCGCCGTCGGCTACCGGCTTTTTCACGCCGTCGAGATTGTTGCCGGAGGCAGCGAGCTTGATCGCCTGCGGCGACGGATTGCCCTTGCCTTCGAACAGCGCCAGGGTGCCGATGGCCTCGCCCGATGCAATCAAGGGCAGCCATTTCTGCTTCTGCGCTTCGCTGCCGGCGATCAAAATGGCTTCCGCCGCGAGATAGACGGTCGAGGAAAACGGCACCGGCGCCAACGCGCGGCCGATCTCTTCGGCTATCACGCAGAGCTCGAGATGGCCGGCACCCGCGCCGCCATAGGCTTCCGGGATCGCGACGCCGAGAAAGCCCATCCCGGCGAGCCCCTTCCACAAGTCACGGTCATAGGGCGCCTTGCCATCCAGTACCGCGCGCACCGCTTTGGGCGGGCACTTTTCGGCGAGAAACTTTCGCGCCTCGTCGCGCAACTGCTTTTGCTCGTCGGAGAAATCGAAATTCATGATGCTACTCTATGGTGTGTGAGGCAAACTTTGTGATCGGTCGTCCCTGCGAAAGCCGGGACCCATACGCCGTGCTCTCTCGATGTGGCATGGAGGCCGAGGCCTTTCTTAAACAAGAACCGCTAGTGGTTATGGGTCCCCGCGTTCGCGGGGACGACGAAGAGAAATCACCTTGGCGCCATTCGAATCGCGCCGTCGAGACGGATGGTTTCGCCATTGAGCATCGCGTTCTCGACGATGTGGACGGCGAGGTTGCCGTACTCGCTGGCATCGCCGAGCCGCGCCGGATGCGGCACCTGCGCGCCGAGGCTCTTGCGCGCTTCCTCGCTCAAACCCATCAATAGCGGGGTGAGAAACAGGCCGGGCGCGATGGTGTTGACGCGAATCTTGTGCTGCGCGAGATCGCGCGCCGCAGGCAAGGTCAGGCCGACCACGCCGCCCTTGGAAGCCGAATAGGCGATCTGGCCGATCTGGCCTTCATAGGCGGCGACGCTTGCGGTGTTGATGATGACGCCGCGCTCTTCGCCGACCGGCGCCTCGGTCAACAGCCGCTCGGCGAAAAGCCGCAGCACGTTGAAGGTGCCGATCAGGTTGACGTTGATGATGCGCGCGAACTTGGCGAGCGGATAGACGCCCTCTTTGCCGACGATACGCTGCGATCCGCCGATGCCGGCGCAGTTCACCAGCACACGCGCGATGCCGTGGGCGGCTTCGGCCTTGGCGATAGCGGCCTTGACCTGCTCCTCGTCCGTGACATCGGCGACGACGGCAAGGCCTTTCACTTCGGAAGCAACCTTTTCGGCATTCTCCTTGCTCTGGTCAAGTACCGCAACCTTGGCGCCCTGGCCGGCCATGGCGCGCGCGGTCGCGGCCCCAAGGCCGGAACCGCCGCCGGTGATGAGAACGGCCACGTCTTTCAACTGCATGATAATTTCTCTCCCTGTTCGGGCGAATGGCGAATGGCGAGTAGCGAATGGAGGAAAGGTGCATCTGGTCACCCGCTCGCTGCTCGCTGCTCGCCACTCCCCATTTGCTATTCGCTATTCGCCACTCGCTATTCGCGTTCTTTCCTTAGCATTCCACCGCAAATCAGCGCTTCCATATGCCGGATGTATTGGCGGCAGACTTCCTCGGTCACCGGTCCGACGCCAATGGCGCGCGACATCGCGTGCCGTCCGAAGAACAGATGATCGCAAGCGCCGATCAGGCTGGTGTAGAACAGCACCGGATCGATATTGCGGAACTCGCCGCATTTGATGCCCTCGGCAAGCAGGCGGCGGTGAAAGTCGAGCAAGGGCGCGACAAAAAAATTCGATACGTCGTCGGCGGCGTCCGCGCTGCTTTCATGCAACAGATAGTGGATCAGCCGGTTCATGTAGGGGAATTGGTGATAGGCGCGGATGATGCCGGCGATATGCAGCTTCAGTTTCGCCGTCGGCGTGACCGGCTGCGCCAGCAGATATTCGAGCTGCGCCATTTCGTATCCGGCATCGCGCGCCAATAGCGCCAGCAAGAGGCCGTCCTTGTTGCCGAAATGATATTTCACAAGCGCCGAGTTGACGCCGGATTTCTGCGCGATGTCGCTCAAGGAGACCTCGATCGACGCACGCTCGATCATCAGTTCGCTGGCTGCGACGAGCAGCTTCTCGGCGGTCGCGTTCTTGCCGGGCGCAAGCCTGGTCGGTACGGCGGTATTCAACTGTGAGCCCATGGCCTGCCTGCCCGGAAGTAGGCGCGTAGCTAAGCCCATGGCTCGGCCTCACTCAAGAGTTAATTGATTGATTGACTAAATGCAGCTGCGCCACTTAAATCCAGCTCTATCAACCAAGCCGCACCGATCACAACAAGGGAGAACGCCCATGGCCGAGGCCTATATCGTCGCCGCCGCACGCACCGCGGGTGGTCGCAAGGGCGGCCGCCTTTCCGGCTGGCACCCGGCGGATCTCGCGGCTTCCGTGCTCGATGCGCTGGTCGAGCGTTCCGGCGCCGCACCCGATCAGGTCGAGGACGTGATCATGGGCTGCGTCATGCAGGTCGGCGAACAATCCAACAACATCGCGCGCAACGCCATCATGGCCTCAAGGCTGCCGGAGAGCGTGCCGGGCACCTCGATCGACCGCCAATGCGGCTCCTCACAGCAGGCGCTGCATTTCGCTGCCCAAGCCGTGATGTCCGGCAGCATGGATATCGTGATTGCCGCCGGCGTCGAGGCGATGACGCGGGTGCCGATGGGCCTTGCCTCCTCGCTGCCGGCCAAGAACGGCTTTGGTCACTACAAGAGCCCGAACATCGAGAAGCGCTATCCGCATATCCAGTTCAGCCAGTTCACCGGCGCCGAGATGATGGCGGAGAAATACGGCCTCTCCAAAGACGAACTCGACGAGTATGCCTATGGCAGCCACCAGCGCGCGATCGCCGCGACGCAAGGAGGCCGGTTCAAGGACGAGATCATCCCGCTGCCGATCACCCGCGCCGACGGCTCGCGCGATATCCATTCGGTCGACGAAGGCATCCGCTTTGACGCGAGCCTCGAGGGCATCAAGGGCGTGAAACTGATCGCCGAGAACGGCAAGCTCACCGCCGCCAGCGCCAGCCAGATCTGCGACGGCGCCTCCGGCGTGATGGTCGTCAATGAAAGAGGCCTGAAGTCGCTCGGCGTCCAGCCGATGGCGCGGATCCATCACATGACCATGATGGGCGGCGATCCCGTGATCATGCTGGAAGCCCCCTTGCCGGCCACCGAGCGCGCGCTGAAGAAAGCCGGCATGGCAATCGACGACATCGACCTGTTCGAGGTCAACGAGGCCTTTGCGTCGGTGCCGACGGCATGGCTGAAGACCACCGGCGCCGACCCCGCCAAACTCAATGTCAACGGCGGCGCGATTGCGCTCGGCCATCCCTTGGGCGGCTCCGGCACCAAGCTGATGACCACGCTTTTGAACGCGCTGAAGCAGCGCAACAAGCGCTACGGCCTGCAGACCATGTGCGAGGGCGGCGGCATGGCCAATGTGACGATCGTGGAGCGGCTGTAGCGCTCCGTGTCCCGGACGCGATGCAGCGCTCTTTGCGCTGCTTCGCAGAGCCGGGAGCTAAATTGACACAGAATGAATGTGGACCCCGGATCGGCAGCGCACCGCTGCCGCGCTGCGCAGCATCCGGGGCACACTACCTACGGATACCTCATCCAGAGGAGCGCGCTCTTGCGCGCGTCTCGAACGATGAGCGATACCTGGCCTCATGGTTCGAGACGGCGCATACGCGCCTCCTCACCATGAGGAGAAGCAGCCCATGAGTGCCACCACCCTCCCCGCCATCCCCCTCCCCCCGACCATCCGCTCGCGCTTTGTCGATGACATCAACGGCCTCTCCATGCATGTGCTGGAAGCCGGCTTCGAAAGCAAAGGCCGGCCCTGCGTGTTGTTGCTGCACGGTTTTCCGGAACTTGCCTTTAGCTGGCGCAAGGTGATGCCGCAGCTGGCGGAGGCCGGCTATCACGTGATCGCGCCGGACCAGCGCGGCTATGGCCGAACCACCGGCTGGGACGCCCAATATGACGGCGACTTGAATTCGTTCCGGCTCACCAACCTGGTGCGCGACGCGCTCGGGCTGGTGTCGGCGTTCGGCTATCGTTCGATCGATGCCGTGGTCGGGCATGATTTCGGCTCTTCCGTCGCCGCGTGGTGCGCGCTGATCCGGCCCGAAATGTTTCGCTCGGTCGTGCTGATGAGCGCGCCGTTCGCCGGCCCGCCGCTTCTCGCCTTTGACACCGCCGAGGCGCCAGCAAAGCCGCAGCGCGAGGATCCCGTGCACCGCGAGCTTGCGGGGCTGCCGCGTCCGCGCAAGCATTATCAGTGGTACTATTCGACGCGCGCGGCGAACGCCGACATGTGGCATGCGCCGCAGGGCGTGCATGATTTCCTGCGCGCCTATTACCATCACAAGAGCGCGGACTGGAAAGACAACAAGCCATATCCGCTGCAATCATGGTCCGCGAATGAACTGGCCAAACTGCCGACCTATTATGTGATGGATCTCGCCTGCACCATGGCCGAGACGGTGGCGCAAGAAATGCCGTCGGCCTGGTCGATCGCGGCCAACCAATGGCTGCCCGACCACGAACTCGCCTTCTACAGCGCCGAATATGAGCGCACCGGCTTCCAGGGCGGGCTGCAATGGTATCGCTGCGGCACCTCGGGATTGTTCACCGCGGAACTCGAAACATGGTCGGGCCGCCGCATCGACGTGCCCTCCTGCTTCATCGCGGGCCGGCAGGACTGGGGCACCTATCAGCGCCCTGGCGTCTTTGAGGCGATGCAGAAAACCGCCTGCACCCGCATGCTTGGCTGTCATCTGGTCGACGGCGCCGGACACTGGGTGCAGCAGGAGCAGCCAGGCGAGGTTAGCCGCCTGCTGCTGCAATTTCTCCAAGCGGCCGCCGATAAACCATTTTCGGCCTGAAACCACCTCGCGCCGTTGCGGGAACCATTCCCTCAAGATGGCGTTGCCGACTATCGGGTAGTGCGCCCGTTAGTACCTTGGGAGAAGAGGATATGGAGAAGAGGATTGCCGGACTTCTGGGCGCGGCGGCGGCGCTCGGAGCCTTCAATGTCGCGGCGGCCGCGCCGATTCCAACTGCGGCCCCGAGCGACGTCTTGAGGGCGAATTCGTTCGCCGGTCTGCTGGAGCCAATTCCCAACGCTTCGGCGTTATTAAGAGCCGTCGACGAATCGCGGCCGAATCCGGCAGCGGACGAAAACGTCAAGCTTGCCCAATATTATCACCACCACCATCACCACCATCATCACCACAGCTTCTATCGCCGATATGGGCCGGTCGTGGTCGTGCCCCGATATCGCCGTTACCATCACCATCATCACCACCACCACGCCTTCTATCCCCGCTATTGAAGTCGCGAGCGATAGGATGACGATCACAGGACCTACGGGTCCTGTTTTTTTGTGCACGGATGATCTGGTTGACGGATTGGCTGATGCGAACCGGAACCACCCCCGGATCAAGTCCGGGGGCATGCTTCGCTTGAAAACGCTATTCTTGGCGATCCTTCTCCTTCGCCGCGCGATGCAGATGCCGATAGGTCCCGTCGAACACAGTATCCGTCGACGAGGTCCACTCGGTCCCGGCCGACAGTGTCGGCCGGCTGTGATAGATGCGGCGTGCCTGAAGTTCGCGCTCGGAGGACTCCTCCTCGCTCATTGGCTCGAGTTCGAAGGAAGCCTCCTCGGGGATGATGATGATCTGCGCAAATGGCTCCTTCGGCCTGAAAATGTGGGTGCGGCCCTCGGCCGGCGCCTTGAACACGCAAAAGAACAACATGGGCCACCAGTTTCGTATCAGCGCCGGAACCGCGATCGGCACGGTATCGGTTTTATCGGTGTAGAAACGCGGATGCGGTTCGGTCCTGATCGCCATGCCCTTTTCGACCTTGAGGTCCAGCAGGATCTGATAGGTATAAAAAATGTCGCCGAAATTCCGAAACGGCGGCCACTGCACACCACCGTCCGGCGGCGCGCCCCAATCTGCTTCCATGATCAAGCGGCCGTCCCTGGTGCTGACGTGCAGTTCGTTGTCGTAGGGATAAAACAGCTCGATGCCGTATTGCGCGCCCTCCGAGAATGGAACGCAATGCCACACCTGTTCGCGCGAACCATCGGCGCGGGGTTCGCGCTTTCCGGCCCAGCCGGGAATTTCAAGCTTGGTTCGCCGTGGCGCGAGCCGCGGATCGTTCAAGCGATATTTGACCTTGGCCATCAATACTCCCCTGCGACAATTGTAAGACAGGAACTCGAACGGTCGCCCATCGCAACGGTTCCCGAATGGCAGCGCGCAAACACACGTGGCCGTGACGGCCGAACGATTTGACCTTGCAGAAAGCTACGGCTATACCGATTTAGAACTATTCTAAATCATTCAAATCATTCAAGAAGGCGTGCCGTGAAGAATTTCGCCGATTTGACCGAACGGGAAGTGCTGGCGGTTGCGATCTCAGCAGAGGAGGAAGACAGCCGCATCTACATGACCTTCGCGGAGGATCTGGCCGAGCGTTATCCGGAATCGGCCAAAATATTCGAGGAGATGGCGGAAGAGGAAAAGACCCATCGCCACATGCTGCTGGAGATGTACGAAAAGCGTTTCGGCCACAATCTCCCGCCGATTCGCCGGGACAACGTCAAAGGATTTTTGAGGCGCCGGCCGATCTGGCTGACCAAGAACCTGTCGCTCGACACCATCCGCAAGGAAGCGGCGACGATGGAGTTCGAAGCCGAGCGATTCTACATCAAGGCCGCCGAGCAGACGCAGGATGTCGGTGTTCGCCGGTTGCTCGGCGATCTCGCCGAGGCGGAAAAAGGCCACGAAAACGTCGCGGCGAGGCTGACCGACACACTCCTCAGCCCGGACGTGCGCGCCGAGGAAGACAAGACCCGCCGGCGCGTCTTCGTGCTGCAATATGTCCAGCCCGGTCTCGCCGGACTGATGGACGGGTCGGTGTCGACGCTGGCCCCGTTGTTTGCCGCGGCCTTTGCGACGCATCACAACTGGCAAACGTTTCTTGTCGGTCTTGCCGCCTCGATCGGCGCCGGCATCAGCATGGGCTTTGCGGAAGCCTTGTCGGACGACGGCTCGCTGACCGGACGGGGTTCGCCGTGGCTGCGCGGACTGACCTGCGGCCTGATGACGACGCTCGGCGGCCTCGGTCACACCATGCCCTATCTGGTGCCGGACAGCTGGGCCAATGCGTTCTGGGTCGCGACGGCCATTGCCGGCGTCGTGGTATTCTTCGAACTGTGGGCGATCGCCTATATTCGCGCGCGTTACATGGACACGCCGTTCCTGCAGGCGGTGTTCCAGATCGTCCTTGGCGGTGCCATCGTGCTCGCGGTCGGTATTGTCATTGGAGCGGCATAGGGCATGATCCGGACCCGAACGGCCGCGTTAGCGCAAAGTGGTCACCGGTTTTCGCTTGCGACAAACGCGAAGCGTTTGCGCGGGGATCATGTAACGATCCGATTCCACCGGATCGTTGTCTAGGAAGCTTACGGCGATGCCCGACCGGGTTTTCAACCGCGGCTTACGCCGCCATCTTACCGCATTGGCCGGCGCGGTTGTCTCGATCGGGCTGGGACAGCCCGCGCGGGCCGCCGACGAAATCCAGGTCTACAACGCCGGCATCGCGGCGGTCGGCCAGTTCACCATCCAGCAGCATCTCAATTATATCCCGCTCGGGCTCAAGGAGCCGCCGTTTCCCGGCGGTCTCGTCTCCAACCACAGCATCAATGGCACGCCGGAATTCGCCTATGGCGTCACCGACTGGTGGGAGGTCGGCCTCTATCTGCCCTTTGCCATCCAGGATCAGCAATTCCTGTCCAATGCGTTCAAGCTGCGGACCCTGTTTGTCTCGCCCAACGCCGACAAGCGCGACGTCTTCTATGGCGTCAATCTGGAATTCAGCAACACCACGCCGAAATTCTCCCAGACCAGGTTCACAATGGAGATACGCCCGATCATCGGTGTCCGTCACGCGGACTATGAATTCATCTTCAACCCGATCGTCGATGCCGGCTTTGGGAAACTGGGCGAGCTGGACTTTGCGCCCGCCGCGCGCCTGGCGCGAAAGCTCGGCCCGGACACGTATCTCGGTCTCGAATATTACGCGGACTTTGGCGAAATCGGGAACTTCGCCAAGCTTGCCGATCAACAACACACGCTGTTTCTGGTTACCGATTTCAAGCTCGGCGTCGTCGACGTGAACTTTGGCGTCGGCTACGGATTAACGCCCGCGTCCGATCGCTGGGTCATTAAAACGATCCTGGGATACGCGTTTCCGGTGCCTGGAAGCAAACCCGACGCGGGCGAGCGCAGCGCCGGCGGACCCGTCAATCCGATGTCGCACACCGCAGCGCGGTTGCAGCAACCCTGGTGACATCGGCGCCCTTGGCCGCGCCCGCGACCGTATCCAGCAGCGGATACCGCCCGGATAGAAACAATCGGGGCAGCAATCGCGGTCTAACGGTCGTCGTCCAGCCCAGCTATTGTTCCGGTGGGAGCAGCAAACGGACCGGGAGATTGACGTGACGAAATCGCAATGGAGCTTCAAGACTGCGACCGAACTGTCGGCAGCCCTTAGCGCGCGGAAAATTTCGGCCGTGGAACTGGCGCAGCACGCGATCGGACGCATCGAGCGTCACGACGCAAAAATCAACGCGGTTTGCGTGCGCGATTTCGAACGCGCGCTCGACGCCGCCCGCGCCGCTGACGCCGCGCTCGCGCACGGTGAGAGGCGGCCGCTGCTTGGCATTCCTCTCACGGTGAAGGAATCCTACAATGTGGCCGGACTGCCCACGACCTGGGGCATTCCGGCGCAAAAGGATTTTCGCCCCGCCGAGGACGCGCTCGCAATCACCCGCGTCAAGGACGCCGGCGGCGTCATTCTCGGCAAGACCAACGTGCCGCTCGGGCTTGGTGACTGGCAGAGCTACAACGATATCTACGGCACCACCAATAATCCCTACGATCTTTCCCGCACGCCCGGCGGCTCTTCCGGGGGATCATCCGCGGCGGTCGCGGCCGGTTGTGGCGCGCTCTCGCTCGGTTCAGATCTCGCCGGCTCCATGCGCGTGCCGGCATTTTATTGTGGCGTCTATGCGCACAAACCGACCTTCGCGCTGGTGCCTTCGCGCGGCCACACGCCGCCGCCATTTCCTCCATTGCCGCTTGACCGCGACATGGCGGTGATCGGGCCGATGGCGCGCTGCGCGGCGGACCTCTCGCTTCTGCTCGACGTCGTCGCGGGACCCGATCCGCTGGAGGCCGGCACGGCCTACAAGCTCGCCTTGCCGCCGCCCCGTCACGGTGAATTGCAGGATTTCCGGGTGCTCGTGATCGATACAGATCCGGTGTTGCCGACCAACGCCGTGGTGCGGGCGGCCATCGGCCAGCTAGCGGTCAAGCTTGGTAAGGCCGGCGTCGAGGTCGAACGCGAAACACCGCTCTGGCCGGATTTCGCCGCCTCCACCCGTCTCTACATGCGGATGCTGATGTCGTTTCTCGCCGTAACGTTCCCGCCGGAAGTCTATGCCGGGGCCGTGGCTGCGGCGGCTGGCCTGCCGCCGGATGACACGAGCCTTCGCGCGGAACGTCTGCGCGGCATCGCGCTCGGCCACCGCGACTGGGTGATGGCCGACGGCGCACGCGCGCAGTTGCGATCGCAATGGCGCGCGCTGTTCAAGTCTTTCGACGCGGTAATCTGCCCGGTGATGCCGACGCCGGCCTACCCGCACGATCACTCGCCGGAACAGGAGACGCGCCGCATCAATATCGACGGCAAGGATTATGCCTACCCCGACCAGATGGCATGGCCCGGCATCGCCAATTTGCCCGGCCTGCCGGCCACCGCGATCCCGATCGGCCTTTCGCCGGACGGCCTGCCGGTCGGCGCCCAGATTCTCGGTCCGTGGCTGGAGGATCGCACGCCGTTGAGGCTCGCCGAACTGATCGAGCGCGAATTCGGTGGCTTTGTGCCGCCGCCGGGGTTTGATGATTAAAATTCGTCATTCCGGGGCGCGAGTGAAACTCGCGAACCCGGAATCTAGAGGTAACGAGAGCGAGATTCCGGGTTCGTTTCGCTTCGCTCACGCCCCGGAATGACGAGAAAGGGAAACACCATGCGCAACGACATCACCGAACTGACCGCGCTCAACCACGACTACATCAACGCCGTGCAAAATTCCGACGTCAAGCGCTTTGACGAAATCCTCGCCGCGGATTTCTATTGTTCCAATCCCGACAAATCGCTGGTCGACCGCGCCGCCTTCCTCACGCAGACCGCGATCCCGGTGACGATCCGCAACCTCGAGGCCCAAGACATCAAGATCCGCCTGATGGGCGACTTTGCGATCATCCACGCCGCTACCCGTTATACGACCGCAGACGGCAAACCGGCGTTCGGGCGCTACACCGATTGTTGGGCGCGGCAAAACGGCCGCTGGCTCGCGGTGTCGGCGCATGTCTCGCGGTGAGCATGACTCCTAACGCCGTCATTGCAGGGCATAGCCGTCCGACGGGCGGCGTCGCTTCCGCTCGCCTACACCCGGCAATCCATCTTCCTTGAGAAGATTCTTTCGAAGCTTGATGGATGCGCGGGTCAAGCCCGCGCATGACGATCGTTCACGCGTCAAACATGATCACGCTGCGCACCGTCTTGCCGGCCTTCATCGCGGCAAAGCCTTCGTTGATCTCCGACAGCTTCAGCTTGGCCGAGATCCAGTCCTCCAGATGCAGCTTGCCGCGCATATAGAACTCGACCAGCCGCGGCATGTCGACGCGGAAATGGTTGGAGCCCATCGACGAGCCCTGGATCTTGCGTTCGCGCAGGAAATCGAAGCCGTGCAGCTCGATCTTCTGGCCGAACGGAATCATCCCGACGATGGTCGCGGTGCCGCCCGGCGCCAGCATTGCAAACGCCTGCTCCGCGGTCTCCTTGCGGCCGAGCACCTCGAAGGCGTGATGCACCCCGCCATTGGTGAGATCGCGTACCTGTTTCACCACATCGCCGTTTTTGGGATCGATGATGTCGGTGGCCCCCAGCTTGGTGGCCAACTGAAGTTTCGCCGGATTGGTGTCGACCGCGATGATGCGGCCGGCGCCGGCGATCTCCGCGCCGTTGATCGCGGCCATGCCGACCCCGCCGCAGCCGATCACGACAACGCTCTCGCCGGGCGCCACTTTCGCGGTGTTCACCACCGCGCCATAACCGGTGACGACGCCGCAGCCGATCAACGCCGCCAGATCAAGCGGCATGTCCTTGCGGATTTTCACGATCGCGTTCTCATGAACCAGCATCTGCTCGGCAAACGACGACAGGTTGAGAAACTGGTTCAGCTTTTCCGATCGCGCCCAAGACAGCCGGTTGGACACACCCGGCAGCATCTTCACCGTGGTGTCGGTGCACAGCACCGGCCGCCCGGTCGAGCAATTGTCGCAGGTGCCGCAAAATACCGACAGACAGGTCACGACGTGATCGCCCGGCTTCACATAAGTCACATCGGAGCCCACCTGTTCGACGACCCCTGCGGACTCGTGACCGAGCACCGCGGGCAGCGGATGTGGATAGAGCCCTTCCATGAAATGCAGATCGGAATGACAGAGCCCGGCGACGCTGGTGCGGATCAGCACCTCGCGCGGCCCGGGCGCCTGCAGGCTGACCTCCTCGATCACCAGCGGCGCGTTGACTTCGTGCAGGACGGCGGCCTTCATCGATGTTTCCTCTTTGGTTTCTGTTTCAAGCACGAGAGGGTGGACTCCCTCTCCCATAGGGAGAGGGTTGGGGTGAGGGGTTACGGTCTATCGATAGGGCGTAACCCCTCACCCGGATCGCAAGTGCGACCCGACCTCTCCCACCCAACTCGGGTTTACCCGAGTTGGGCATCTAAATGTGTCGAAGTCGGATATATCCGACTTCGATGGGAGAGGTAAAATCTCGCTCGCGGCGAGTGCAGCCTAAGCCACCTTCAGCAATTCGCCAACCTCGGCCATCCCTGCGGCGCGGTCGCCGAGTAGAAGCTCGGTGATGGCGCGCTGCGTCGCCTGGTCCGCAAGTTGGAACGGATCGCCTGAGTTGACCCGATGATCGATCACCAGGCGGGAGAGCAGGAGCCGGCGGGCATCGCCACGCATCTCATCGATGCGCCCGGCCTCCCATGCCAGCGCGACGGCGCTTGCGACATGATAGAGCAGGCTGGTGGCGCGCCGCGCCTCGGCTTCGTGATCGCCGCGCCCGGCCACCTCGCGCGCGAAACTGGCGGCGCGATCGGTGAGCACCCGCAGACGATCGCACCAGGCGCGCGGCACGCTAATGCTGTCGTCGAGCCGGGCATGCAGGTCGGCGGCAAGTGCGGCGTCGGCGCCATGGCGGCCGACCGCCCGCGTCAGCGCGTCGATGGCGACGATATTGCCGGTGCCTTCCCAGATCGAGCCGAGATGGGCGTCACGCAACAGCCTCGCGGTCGCAAACTCTTCGATGTAACCGATGCCGCCGCGCATCTCGAGCGCATCGCCGCAGACCTTGCGGGCATCGCGCGTGGCGCGGAATTTCAATGTCGGCGTCAGGATCCGCAACAACGCGGCGGCATCCTGGCTGCCGGCTTCGGCGCGGTCGAGCGCGTCGGCGGTCAAGAAACTCATCGACAATGCCTGCTCGGTGGCAAGCATGATCTTCATCAATTGCCGGCGCGCCAGCGGCAAATCGATAATGCGGCTTCCGAACACGACGCGGTTTTGCGCGACCGTCATCGCGTCGTGATGGGCGCGCCGCATCAGCGCGGTGGATTTGACGCCGTTGGAAAGCCGCGATGAATTCACCATCTCGGCCATCTGCACGAAGCCGCGATCGAGCCGTCCGACGGCATAGGCCATCGCGCCCTCCAGCTTGATCTCGCCCGACGCCATCGAGCGGGTGCCGAGCTTGTCTTTCAGCCGAACGATCCGGTAATGATTGGGCGAACCGTCGTCGAGCTTGCGCGGTATCAGGAACAGGCCAACGCCGCGGGTGCCGCCCACCGCCCCTTGCGGCCGCGCCAGCAGCATCACGATTTCGGCGTCGGCATTGGAGCAGAACCACTTCTCGCCTGATAGCCGCCAGTGATCGCCTTCCGGCACCGCGCTCGTCGTCAGCGTGCCGACGTCGGAGCCGCCCTCCTTTTCGGTCATGAACTGGCCGCCTTGCGTCAGCTTGGTCATGTCGGTCTGGGTCAGGCCATCGAGATATTTCGCCTTCAACGCCTCGCTGCCGAAATTGGCGAGAAGCTTGGCGCAGCCATCGGTAACGTTGATCGGGCAACCCAGGCCGAATTCGGCCTGGTTGAACAGAAAAGTGAAGGCGTGCTTGGCGACGACAGGGTATTTGTCCGGCCAACCCAGGATACCCTTGCGGAGCGACATCGCATGAATACCGAACTCGCCGAACGCGGCGCGCTCGAGCTCGCGATAGGCCGGGTGATATTCGATCCACTGCACGTCACGGCCGAAGCGGTCGCGCTGATGCAGCACCGGCACATGGCGGTCGGCGAGCCGCGCACATTCGTCGAGATGACCGCCGGCGAGCGCGCCGAGCCGGTCGAGATGCGGCTCGATATGGCGGAACAGGGCATCGGCAAGATGGATGCGAAGCAGATCGGCAAGCGCCGGATCGGCGCGGTAGAAATTCATGCCCGAGGTGTCAGGGGCAAGCAATCCCTGCCGGCCGGCGGGATTTGCAACGCGACTATGCTTGCGTGGCTGCATTGAATTCTCTTGCCGGTTTCCTCATCTGTTGGGGACAAGTATCGCACATCCGATGCCGCAATGTCGCCCATCCCGGCCAGGATCCGGCCGCAATTTTCGTAAACCAGACCACCGCCAACGACCAAAGCCATTCAAATCAAGGGAGCCGCCCATGGAAACGCCAAAATACAAGAGTGCCCTCATCGTCGGTGCCGGCGAGGGTCTGAGCGCATCGCTGGCGCGACTGTTTGCCCGCCAAGGTATCGGCGTCGCACTGGCGGCGCGCAAAATCGAAAAGCTTGGTGCGCTCTGCACCGAAACCCGCGCGCGCGCCTTTGCCTGCAATGCCACGGAGCATGACGAGGTCGAGCGCCTGTTCGGCCTGGTGGAGCGCGAGATCGGAACGCCCGATGTGGTGGTCTACAATGCCAGCGCGCGGGCGCGCGGCACCTTCGTCGACCTGGTGCCGGCCGAGGTGGCGCAGGCGATCGCGGTAAGCGCGTTCGGCGGCTTCCTGGTGGCCCAGCAGGCCGCCAAGCGCATGCTGCCAAACAAACGCGGCGCCATCCTGTTCACCGGCGCGTCGGCGAGCGTCAAGGGCTATCCGCAATCGGCCCCGTTTGCGATGGGCAAATTCGCGCTACGCGGGCTGGCGCAGAGCATAGCGCGCGAACTATCGCCGCAAGGCATTCACGTCGCGCATTTCGTGATCGACGGCGGTATCCGCAGCGCCGACCGCGTCGAACCCGCCGATCGTCCGGATTCGATGCTCGATCCCGACGCCATTGCCTTGAGCTACTGGAACGTGCTGCAGCAGCCGCGCAGCGCCTGGAGCTGGGAACTGGAAGTGCGGCCCTGGGTGGAGAGGTTTTAGCCCTCACCGTCATTGCGAGCGTTAGCGAAGCAATCCATGGCCACGCTAAGAAAGCTGGATTGCTTCGTCGCTTTGCTCCTCGCAATGACGGATCAAAGAGTGAGTATCTGACTTCTCACATCACCGCCTGATGGGCGATCTGCTGCGCCACCAGCCGCCAGCTCGCGCAGGGAATTTCCTCCGGCACGGCCTCGATCGGTTTTTCGAACCGCACCAGCTTCCAGTCGTCGGGATGACGCGCGAAGGCAAAGCCGGATTTGCGCGCCAGGCCGATCATGACGTCGTTGGAGCGCAAGGTATCGCCGAACATCCGCGCGGCGCCAAGCGCGGCTGCCCGGCATTGCAGATTCCGCAGCAACGCCGATCCGATGCCTTGGCCTTGCCAGCGGTCGTCGACCGATACGCCAAATTCGAAACTTGCGGTGTCAACCTCGAACCCATAGCGGGCTTCGCCGACGATGGTCTCGACGCCGTCGATGGCCATCACCGCGATCACGCTGAAGCGGTCGAGCTCGCCGATATGGATGAAATGATCGAGTTCGGTCCGTGGCAGTTCGCTCATGGCGCCAAGGAAGCGATTGTAGCGCGAGCGGACCGAGAGCCCGCGGAAGTAAGCCTGCAACGCCTCGGCGTCAGCCGGCTCGATGAAGCGCACCGCCAGCGTCTTGCCGTTCTTTAACCGCAGGATATCGGTGTGTTGCCGCAGGTCATCAGGCCGAAGCGCGGTCATCGCGGGCTCCCGGAATTTCGAAGGATGTTTGCTGGGGCCCCCTTAAAGAGGCGGCCCCAGCGTGGCGGCGATCAGGCCCGCCAAAACGGCTTCTCGGCCTCGCGGACGACGTCACTCCAGGAAAGCCCGACGTCATGCAGATCGCGGTCGGTCCACTGCGCCAATTCGTGGCGCTGGTGCCAGCGGTCGCTCCAGAGGTGGAGTTTGTTGCTAAGCTTGGCCAAAAACCCCAATTCATGATGATTTATCATCGTTTCGGATGAGCAGGTGGACATTTTTATCTCCCGAATCTAATCTGTTGTGGCTAATATCTGCGCTGTTTGGAGTTTCGACAAACGACACTTTGTGACGCTTCAGATGAGATAAACTCATGTATCTGGATACCCGCAAATGACCGCCCGGCTGCCTTCTCTCAATGGTTTGCGCGCGTTCGAGGCCGCTGCGCGGCATCTCAGCTTCACCGCCGCCGCCGCCGAATTGAACGTCACCCAGACCGCGATCAGCCATCAGATCCGAAGGTTGGAGGAGGAGCTTGGGATTCGCCTGTTCGTCCGGCAGAACCGCAGCCTGGCGTTGACGGCGGACGCCAGGGATTACCTTCCCGGCATTCGCGCAGCTTTCAACGATCTGCGGCTCGCCACCGACCGGCTGACGCGCAAGGAAAACGATCGGGTGCTGACGGTCTCCACGCTGGCGTCGCTGGCCGCAAAGTGGCTGCTGCCGAGGCTTTCCACGTTCCAGCAAGCGCACCCCGGCATCGATGTCCGCATCACCACCTCGACCAGCCTGGTCGATTTCCGGCGCGATGACGTGGATGCCGCGATCCGTTATGGCCGCGGCCATTGGCCCGGCCTGCGCGCCGATTGGCTGATGGCTGATGAATTGTTTCCGGTGTGCAGCCCGACGCTATTGAAAGGCGGCAAGCCGCTACGCTGTCCGGAGGATCTCACCCATCACACCCTGCTGCACAGCACCGGCGGCTATGACGACGACTGGCGGCTATGGCTCACCGCCGCCGGGCTGCCCTCGGATATCTCGAAACAACCGGGATTGAGCTTCGATCTGATCTTCATGACGGTGCAGGCCGCGATCGACGGGATCGGCGTCGCGATGGGCCGAACCTCCTATGTGGAAGCCGACATCGCCAAGGGCCGGCTGGTCGTCCCCTTCAAGATCACGCTGCCGGCTGACGCCGGCTTCTATCTTGTCTCGCCGGAAGCGAGAGCCGAATCGGCCAAGCTGTCGGCGTTTCGGCAATGGCTGACGACCTCGATTCAAAGCGGCGCGAAAATCACTTAAGCGTTGCAATGGCGATATTCATGCCGCGCACGGAACCCCTCTCGCGCTCTGCGTTTTCCGGTTGGTCGGGCCGTCCTGACGTGGCAGATTGCCTTCAGAAGACAGATCAAACTGTTTCGGCCGGTGCGAGAGCCCCGGGCGCAGGACAACGGGGAGAATTCAGGTATGTCGGAATCGTCCAGTTCGCCGCCACCTCAAATCAAGTCGCGAATTGGCGCCATTCTGCGGTCGACCAGTGGCAATTTCCTCGAACAGTTCGATTTCTTCCTGTTCGGCTTTTATGCACCCTATATCGCCAAGGCGTTCTTTCCGTCTGAAAACGAGACCGCCGCATTGCTCAATGCTTTCGGAGTTTTTTGGCTGGGCGCGCTGATGCGACCGGTCGGCGCGATCGTGCTCGGCGCCTATATCGACCGGATCGGCCGCCGCAAGGGGCTGATCGTCACGTTGGCGATCATGGCAATCGGCACGGTGACGATCGCGGTCTGCCCGACCTATGCCAGCATCGGCGTTACGGCGCCGGTCATCGTTCTAGTCGGCCGCTTGCTGCAGGGCTTTTCCGCCGGCGTCGAACTCGGCGGCGTCTCGGTCTATCTTGCCGAGATCGCGACCCCCGGCAACCGGGGCTTCTATACGTCGTTCCAATCCTCCAGCCAGCAGGTCGCGATCTTCGTCGCCGCGATCATCGGATATGCCCTAAGTGAAGCGGTGACGGGTGATACCGTTGCATTCCTCGGCGGAATCGAATTCGCCAAGTGGCGAATTCCGTTCTTCATCGGCTGCCTCATCATTCCCTTCATTTTCTTCCTTCGCCAAACCCTGGAAGAAACTCCGGAATTCCTCGCAATGAAGAAACATCCGTCGACCTCCGAGGTGTTCCGCTCGGCTGCGGTGAACTGGAAGATCATCGTGCTCGGCATGATGATGGCGGTCTTGACCACCACGACCTTCTACTTCGTCACCGTCTACACGCCGACCTTCGGCAGGACCGTGCTGAAGCTGTCCTCGCAGGATGCGCTTCTTGTCACGCTTCTGGTGGCGGTGACCAATTTCCTCTGGAATCCGGTCGGCGGCGCGGTGTCCGACCGTCTCGGCCGAAAGCCGGTATTGCTGACAATCGCGTGCCTGTCGCTCTTGACCGCCTATCCCGCGCTGCACTGGCTGGTCGCCGCGCCCACCTTCGGCAAGATGCTCACCGTCGAAATGATGTTCTCGTGCTACTTCGGCATCTACAGCGGCACTATGCTAGGCGCGCTGGTCGAAGTGGTGCCCAAGCATGTCCGCACCACCTGTTTCTCGCTGGCGTTCGCGCTGGCCGCAGGGCTGTTCGGGACGTTTACGCCCTTCGCCGCGACCTGGCTGATCGATCATACCGGCGACAAGGCCTCTCCCGGCTTCTGGCTGATGTGCGCCGCTACGCTTGGCATCATTGCCGCGCTTACGATCTATGGGGGCGGCAAGGCCGCGGCCACGACGGAAGCGGTGGCCGCTTGACGCCGAGGCATGTCCGGGCAGCGGACCAGCTTGCCCGGACGCTGGTTTGGATTTCAAGGCAAACACGCTAACAACACGGCATGGTCGATTTAGCCCGCAAATACGACGTGCTGGTGATCGGCGGCGGCAACGCCGCGCTGTGCGCCGCGATCAGCGCGCGGCGGGCCGGCGCGTCGGTGCTGGTGCTGGAGGGCGCGCCGAAATTCTATCGCGGCGGCAATACCCGCCACACCCGCAATATGCGCTGCGCCCATGACGCGGCGACCGACATTCTCACCGGACCCTATACCGAGGAGGAGTTCTGGGAAGATCTGCTTCGCGTCACCGGCGGGGAGACCGACGAGGAGCTGGCGCGTCACATGATCGCCGAATCCAAGGACATCTTGGGCTGGATCGTCGAACAGGGCGTGCGCTGGCAGCCCTCGCTCGGCGGCACGCTTAGCCTCGGACGAACCAATTCATTCTTCCTCGGTGGCGGCCGGGCGATGCTCAATGCGCTGTATTTCACCGCCGAGCGGCTTGGCGTCGAGATTGTTTACGACGCCGAGGTACTCGATCTGGACATCGCCGACGGTGTGTTTCTTTCAGCCACGTTGACACAGGGCGATGGCCGCGCCAGCGTCGCCGCCTCCACACTGGTCGCTGCCGCCGGCGGTTTCGAGGCCAACATCGAATGGCTCAAGCAATATTGGGGCGAGGCGGCCGACAATTTCCTGATCCGCGGCACTCCCTATAATCGCGGCTCGATCCTGAAGATGCTGCTTGACAAGGGCGTGCAGGAAGTCGGCGATCCCACGCAATGTCACGCGGTCGCGATCGACGCGCGCGCGCCGAAATTCGACGGCGGCATCATCACACGGCATGATTCCGTGGTGTTCGGTATCGTCGTCAACAAGCACGCCCAACGCTTCTACGATGAGGGCGAGGACATCTGGCCGAAACGCTACGCCATTTGGGGCCGGCTGGTGGCAACCCAACCCGACCAGATCGCCTACATCATCTTTGATGCAAGCTCGCGCAACTGCTTCATGCCGACTTTGTTTCCGCCGATCGAGGCCGAAAGCATCGCAGGGCTAGCCTCCAAGTTAGAGCTCGATCCGGCTGCGCTGGAAAAGACCATCGCCGAGTTCAATGCGGCCGTGCGGCCCGGCACCTTCGATCACACCATCCTGGACGATTGCCGCACCGAAGGGCTGACGCCGCCGAAGACCCATTGGGCGCGGCGGATCGAGGCGCCGACTTATTATGCGTATCCGGTGCGGCCCGGCATCACCTTCACCTATCTCGGCACCCGCGTGAACAAGCACGCGCGGATGCTGATGAAGGGTGGCAAGCCCGCCGCCAATATGTTCGCCGCCGGCGAGATCATGGCCGGCAATGTGTTGGGCAAGGGCTACATCGCCGGCATCGGCATGACCATCGGCAGCGTGTTCGGGCGGATCGCGGGCCGCGAAGCGGCGAAGAATGCTAGGAACTAGAGCACAGTTCAAATCACCTCGCCCCGCCTGCGGGGAGAGGTCGGATTGCGAAGCAATCCGGGTGAGGGGGCCTCTCCGCGAGCGCAGTGCGTGGGAAGTCCACCTCATCCGGACCTTCTCCCCGCCTGCGGGGAGAAGGAGAAGAGAAGGAAAAGCCATGTCACGCCTTGCGATTTTTACTGCCGCCACAGTCCTGATGACCCTAACGCCGGCGCAAGCCGCCGAACCTATCGCGCTGCGTGACATGGGCTCGTTCCATGTCGGCGGGCGCTTGGTTGAAATCAGCGGCAAGCCGGTGAAGGAAATCGTGTTCACGCCGGGCGGCGTGCCGGCCAAGGTCGATCCGAACGGCACCTATCAGGTCGAGCAGATGTATGTGCAATATTTCCTGCCGGCCTATGAACGCGGCGGCTATCCGCTCCTGATGTGGCATGGCGGCGGACTGACCGGCGTTACCTGGGAGACCACGCCCGACGGCCGCGAGGGTTGGCTGAATTATTTCCTGCGCAAGGGCTGGAGCGTCTACAACTCCGACGCGGTCGAGCGCGGCCGCGCCGGCTGGGCGCAATATCCCGACATCTTCAAGAGCGAACCGGTGTTTCTGACCACCGCCAACCCGTTTCTGCGCTTTCGCATCGGCGACGGCCCGAACTCGTACGACCCCGATCCCGCGAAACGAAAGCTGATGCCGGGCAGCCAGTTCCCGAACCAAGGCTACGACAATTTCGTCAAGCAGGTTGTGCCGCGCTGGACCAGCAATGATGACGCAACGATCGCGGCCTATATCGCCGAGATCGACCGCGTCGGCCCCTGCATCATCATGTTCCACAGCCAGGCCGGCTTTTTTGGCTTCAAGGCGGCGCAGGCGCGGCCCGACAAGGTCAAGGCGCTGATCGCGGTCGAGCCGGCCGGGGTCGGCGATCCCGGACGCGTCGATGCGCTGAAGAACATTCCGACATTGATCATTTACGGCGATTATATCGAGCGCGATTCGCGCTGGCCCAAGATGCGCGCCACCGGTCTTGCGTTCGCCGAAAGCATCAGGGCCGCGGGCGGCAGCGTCGATGTCGTCGACCTGCCCCAGGCCGGCATCAAGGGTAATTCGCACATGATCATGATGGACAAGAATAATGCCGAGGTTGCAGGCCTGATCCAGAGGTGGCTGGAGGGCAAAGGGTTGACCAAGTAACGCAAGGCATTTTCAGGCGAAGCGACGGAAGGACAGCGGCGCAGCATGCACGGAACTCCGATCCTCGAGGAGGCCGACCGCCTGATGACGGTTTGCAATTCCTGCCGCTACTGCGAGGGCCTCTGTGCGGTCTTTCCGGCGATGGAGATGCGCCGCTCGTTTTCCGACGGCGACCTCAATTATCTGGCCAATCTGTGCCACGCCTGCGGCGCCTGCTACACCGACTGCCAATTCTCGCCGCCGCATGAATTCAACGTCAATGTGCCGAAGACGCTCGCGATCGCGCGCGCCGATTCCTGGGCTATCTATGCGTGGCCACGGGCCTTCTCGGGCCTGTTCGCGCGCAACGGCGTTGCCATCAGCATCATCGCCGCCCTGAGCGTTTCGGCCTTCATTCTCGGCTTTGTCGCTTTGACCGACCGGCAGGCGCTGGTCGGTATCCACACCGGCCCGGGCGCGTTCTACGCGCTGATGCCGCACAACGCGATGGCCGCCTTGTTTGGCGTTGCCTTGCTCTACGCGATCGTCGCGCTGGCGATGGGCGTGCGCGCTTTCTGGCGTGACATCGGCGAGCCGATCGGCATGAGCGTCGAGCCGGGCTCGCTGTGGCAGGCGATAAAGGACGCTGCGGGGCTGCGCTATCTCGACGGCGGCGGCGTCGGTTGCGTCAATGAGGATGAGCGCCCCACCGATCACCGCAAGATCTATCACCACCTGACGTTCTACGGCTTCCTGTTGTGTTTCGCCGCGACCTCGGTGGCGACGCTGTATCACTATTTTCTGGTACGCGAAGCGCCATACCCATGGTGGGACCTGCCGGTCGTGCTGGGCACGCTCGGCGGCATCGGGCTGTTGATCGGGCCCGCGGGGTTATTGGCCGAAAAATTCAAGCGCGATCCGGTGCTGGTGGATGAGAAGCGCGCCGGGATGGATGTCGCCTTCATCCTCATGCTGTTCCTGACCAGCCTCACCGGCCTTGCGCTTCTGCTCTGGCGCGACAGCGCCGCGATGGGGCCGCTGCTGGCGCTGCATCTCGGCGTGGTATTCGCGCTGTTCATCACGCTTCCTTATGGGAAGTTCGTGCACGGCCTTTATCGCACCGTCGCGCTGGTGCGCTATGCCCGGGAGCGGCGGATGATGGGGCATATCACCTAGAGCATGATGTTTTTTGTCGGAATCGGGATTCCCAAATCGGCGGGTTTCTGATTCAAGCTTCATGCTGGGAATTGGGGGCCGGCATGGATGACACAACCCTATTCTGAGGACATTCGGGACCGTG